>ENA-OSEY01000033-OSEY01000033.1-marine-metagenome-genome-assembly--contig:-NODE-33-length-101717-cov-4.823101_pt1 | contig 101717 bp, 84 predicted proteins | sample MGYA00248465_ERZ534230 | MGnify/ENA primary metagenome ERZ534230 (study PRJEB26409, sample SAMN06344110) | marine metagenome | isolation source: Sea water from surface | place: Atlantic Ocean:Southern... | reverse complement strand
TATATGCTCCTCCTTCTACAATAATTGACTGAATACCACGTTTAAATAATGATTCTAGAATCGAATCAAGGTCAAACTGATTAATAACCTCATTATCTATATTTAATTCTAAATTTTTTGTTGATGAAAAAATAATTGTTTCTGACTCATTAGATAATACTTTTGAATTTAATGGGATTCTATTATTTGGGTCGAGAACTATTCTTTTAGGATTATTGCCTTCAACCAACCTAGTGGTTAATTCTGGATCATCATCAATTACAGTCTGAACTCCTACTAAGATTGAATGTTCTTGACTCCTAAAATAGTGAGACATTTTCCTAGATTCTTCATTTGAAATCCAAAATATATCTCCTTTATTTCGATCAGATTTCTTGGGACTTATGTACCCATCTTTAGATTCCGCCCATTTCAATATAATGTATGGCCTCTTTTGATTATGATATGTAAAAAATCTTTTATTAAGTAAATCACACTCATCTTTCATAATTCCATACTGTACATTACAACCATTTGAAATAAGAGTACTGATTCCACCTCCCAAAACATGACTGTTAGGATCTTTTGATCCTATTATTACATTCTTAATTCCTTTCTCAAGAATTAGCTTTGTACAAGGTGGAGTTTTTCCATAATGATTACACGGTTCAAGGTTAACATATAATGTTGACTCTTTAAGTATGTTCTCATCAACTACGCTATTGATTGCATTAACTTCAGCATGATTACACCCGTACTGTTGATGTGAACCTTCACCAATTATCTTATTATTATGAACAATTACACAGCCTACCATAGGATTTGGATATGTGTTTCCAATTACTTTAGATGCTAATTCAATACATCTCTTCATGTATTTAATGTGTATGTCCACAATTTATTTAGAAATTAGAATTGTAAATTTAAATCAAAAAGATCATTATGTATATAAGATCTATTAATAAGAGTGATAATAAAAGTCTTTCAAGAATTCTCAGGGAGGTTCTTGTTGAAATGGAAATACCAAAAAAAGGTTCTGCATATGAAGATCCAGAGCTTGATAAAATGTTTGAAGCTTATCAAAATCCAAGATCTATATATTATATAATTGAGCATGAAAATCAAATTCTAGGTGGAGCTGGAATATCTGAACTTAAAGAAAGCAATAGTGATATATGTGAGCTTCAAAAAATGTATTTTCATAAGTCTATTCGTGGAAAAGGTCTTGGAGATAGAATGATTGATAAATGTTTAACATTTGCAATAAAATCAAATTTTACTAAATGTTATATTGAAACTATGCCTAACATGATTAGTGCTCAAAAATTATATTTAAAAAAAGGATTTGAATATATTGACAAACCAATCGGTAATACAGGTCATACTGCCTGTCCTGTATGGATGCTTAAAGATTTAAAATGAATATAATTGAATTTAGAGATTTTTTTAGATCTGAATTAGAAAAAACCAATAAAGAATCTGATTATATTTTTAAAATATTACTTAAAGAGCTATGTAATATTGATCCTTTAAAAATTGCCATAGATCCAAATTTTAGGATAAAACCAGAAAATGAGATTCTTTTAAGATCAAGTCTTACAAATATCATCAGAAATTATCCTTTAGATTACATAATAAATAAGAAAAGTTTTTTCGGTTATGACTTTTATGTAGATGAAAATGTGTTAATACCAAGACCAGAAACAGAAGAATTAGTCCAATGGGTAATTGACGATAATAATTCAAATGACAGAAAAAAACTAATTGATTTGGGAGCTGGATCAGGATGTATTGGAATATCAATTTCTAAAACAATAAATTTTGATATAACATTGGCAGATATATCAAAAGAAGCTCTCCGTGTATGTAGTATCAATAAGGATATCCTCAATTCAAATGTAAAAATAGTAGAGTATGATATGAACACTGAATTTATTAACAATGAATTCTTTGATATTATTATCTCAAACCCTCCTTATCTTGATTATTCAAAAAAAGATGAAATAGATGAGAATGTAAATTTTGAACCTCATATTGCGCTATTTGCCCCAGAAGATAATCCACTTCATTTTTATAAACAAATACTTGTTTTTGCAAATAAAAACTTGAAAAAAGGAGGCCAGATATACCTTGAAATAAATCCTGATTTTATTAAAGAATTTAATAGTTTATTAACCGAATTTAAGCTAAATGATGTTAACTTTAGAGTGGATTTTAGAGGAAAAAAAAGACTTGTTAAGCTGTCATTTTAAATGGAAAATATTAAACAAAAAATACAGGAATTAAGAGATCTAATTAACCAACACAACTATTATTATTACGATTTAGATAAAAATATCATATCTGATACTGAATATGATAGGCTTTTGGCAGAATTAGTAGGACTTGAAAATGATTACCCACAATTTAAGGATGAAAATTCACCAACAAATAGAGTTGGTGGGGGTTTATCTGACAAATTTGATTCAGAACCTCATATTTTCCCTATGTATTCGTTAGATAATACGTATTCCACTGAGGAACTTGAAGCTTGGTATAATCGGGTAGTTAAAAATATTGGAACAGCAGACTTTGAATTTTGTTGTGAGCTTAAATACGATGGTGCATCTGTTAATTTATTGTATGAAGAAGGTAAACTTGTAAGAGGGTTGACAAGAGGCGATGGATCAAATGGAGATAATATCACAAAAAATTTAAAGACAATATCGTCAATACCTATCAAATTAAAAGAAAGTTTCAAGAAAAATAAATTTGAGATTAGAGGTGAAATAATTATTCCCTTAGACTCTTTTGATCAGCTTAATAAAAAAAGAAAAGATAATGGTGAACAACCATTCATGAATCCTCGAAATACTGCATCTGGAAGTATTAAAATGCTCGATTCCAATGAAGTTGCAAGAAGACCTTTGGAATGTTTTTTATACTCTATTGTTTCTGATGATATAGCTATTGAAAATCATTCTGAACTTTTAAATCTTGCTAGAGAAATGGGATTTAATGTGCCGAATTATGAAAGAGTAGTTAATAGTATTGAAGGAGTAAAAGAATATATTAAATATTGGGAGAAAAATAGAGACAATTTACCATTTGAGATTGATGGAATAGTTATTAAGATAAATAAGATTGATTATCAGATCCAACTAGGATTCACCTCAAAGTTTCCAAGATGGGCAATATCTTATAAGTATAAGGCTGAAAATCTTGCTACTAGATTAAAATCAATTTCATTTAATGTAGGTAGGACTGGTGCTGTTACACCAGTTGCAAATCTTGAACCAGTTTTAATTTCTGGTTCAACTGTTAAGAGAGCCTCTCTACATAGTTATGATCAGATGCTTAAATTAAAATTAAGGGTTAATGATTTTGTATTTGTTGAAAAAGGTGGAGAGATAATTCCAAAAATTACCGGTATAGATAAGGAAAGAAGGGGTAGTCCAGGGGATGAAATAATCTTTCCAGAAATTTGTCCTGAGTGTAATAGTAAACTAGAAAAACTAGAGTCTGAAGCTAATTATTTTTGTACAAATTATACAGATTGTAGACCTCAAGCCATTGGTAGAATTCAACATTTTGTATCAAGAAAAGCAATGAATATTGATGGACTGGGAGATGAAACAATAAGACTTTTTTATGATTTAGGATTCTTAAGAGATATAGCCGATATATATAATCTTAATTATGATGAAATTTCTAAAATTGAAGGTTATGGAGAAAAATCAGCGGATAATCTTAGGGTAGGTATTGAACAATCAAAATTAAATCCATTCCAAAAAGTTTTATTTGCCATAGGTATAAGATATGTTGGCGAGTCTGCATCAAAAAAAATAATTAAAAATGTTGATTCAATAGACAAATTAGCTAATATGGATATTGAATCTTTATCTTCTATTGATGAAATTGGAGATAAAACAGCTAAGAGTATAGCTGATTTTTTTAGTGATATTAATAATATCCAAATAATAAATAAGCTTAAATCTTTCGGTTTAAATTTTTATCAAAAAGATAATGACATTCAATCAGCAAAATTGAATGGTAAAATATTTGTTATCTCGGGTGTCTTTGAATCTCATAGTAGAGATGAGATTAAGAATATAATAGAATTAAACGGTGGAAAAGTTAGTTCATCTGTTAGCAAAAAGACTAATTATCTAGTTGCAGGTAACAATATTGGACCATCAAAATTAAATACTGCTAATGAACTTGGTGTATCTATTATTAATGAAGTTAATTTAATAGATCTTATTTCATAAACTTATATTAAATTTGCCAAACAATAAATCTATATGTTTAGAATTTTCATAATAGTGTTTCTGTCATCAATACTTCTATCTTGTAATGAATACCAGAAATTACTTAATAGTACAGATAACGACACGGATAAGTATAATGCAGCTGAGAAATACTATAATGATGGTGAATTTAGAAGAGCAAATGCTCTGATTGAGCAGTTAATTCCAAGCTACAGAGGAAAACCACAAGGTGAAAGATTAGTATTCTTTTTTGCCGATTCATACTTTCAGACCAAACTTTATTACTCTGCTGCTATTCAATTTGAAAATTTTATAAAGTCTTACCCTAACAGTCAGAGAATACAGGAGGCTTATTTTATGGAAGCAAAGTCTTACTATATGTTATCTCCTTTATATACCCTTGATCAAGATGATACATATACAGGTATAGATAAACTTCAAGTTTTTATTAATAGGTTTCCAAATAGTGAATATGTCTCAGAGGCACTAGAACTTATGGATGATCTTCAAAATAAACTTGAGGAAAAAGATTTTGAAATTTCAAAACAATATTATACAATAAGAGACTACACATCAGCAATTAAGGCACTTGATAATTTTGTAGCTGATAATCCTGGTACAATTTTTAGAGAGGAAGCCCTTTACTATAAATGGTTATCTCAATTTGAAATTGCAATAAACAGTATTGAATCAAGAATTGTTGATAGGGTTACGGAACTTGAGAGGTCACTTGATAATTTTTTAAGAAATTATCCTGATACAATTTTTATAGAGGACTTGTCAGAAAAAATTAATATTGCAAAACAACTTTTATAATTAAAAAATGAACAAATACAGAAATTCGAACGCAGCAAATACAACAAAAACCTATAATAAACTTGAGATTGAGAGTGCAACTGATAATATTTATGAAGCAATTTCAATAATAGCAAAAAGATCAGGTCAAATTAATTCTGAAATAAAGAAAGAATTACATGATAAACTTGATGAATTTGCTACTCATAACGATAGCCTTGAGGAAATCTTTGAAAATAAGGAACAAATTGAAGTTTCAAAATTTTATGAAAAGCTTCCCAAGCCATACGCAATAGCGATTGAGGAGTGGCTTGAAGATAAAATATATTATAGAGATACTGAAGCTGAAACTGAGTAATAATCTTCAAAACAATGAGTGTTTTAGCTCAAAAGAATATTTTATTAGGTGTAACAGGTGGAATAGCTGCCTACAAAATACCTTTACTTATAAGGCAACTTGTTAAGCTTAATTGTAATGTAAAAGTTGTTATGACACCTTCTTCCAAAGAGTTTGTAACTCCTCTAACTCTTTCTACTGTCTCAAAAAATGATGTTCACTCTGAATTTTCTACTGAAAAAAATGGGAACCCTACCTGGAACAATCATGTCGAACTTTCTGAATGGGCAGATATCTTTATAATTGCTCCAGCCACTTCAAATTCTATATCTTCTATGGCAAATGCTAAATGTGATAATATTCTTTTAGCATGCTATTTATCTAGTACTTGTCCAGTATTTATTGCTCCAGCAATGGATCTTGAAATGTATAGAAATTCTCTTAATCAAGAAAATATTAAGAAACTAAAGAATAATAGGACTAACGTACTTCCTGTTGGTATGGGTTCTCTAGCTAGTGGTTTAGAAGGTAAGGGAAGAATGTTGGAACCAGAAGAGATAATTGAACACATTGAAATTAAACTCAAAGAAACACTTCCATTAAGTAATTTTAATTTTTTAATAACTGCTGGACCTACTCATGAAAAAATTGATCCAGTCAGATTTATTGGTAATAGTTCCTCTGGAAAAATGGGATATTACTTAGCTAAAGCAGCTATTTCACTTGGAGCTAATGTAAAATTGATAATGGGACCAACTAACTTATCAATGGACTTGTTAAACATAGACATATTTAGGGTTCAAGATTCTGAGCAGATGTTTAAAGAAATTATGACTCATTTTAAATCATCTGATGTTGTAATTTGTTCGGCAGCTGTTTCTGATTTTAAACCAGCTAAATTTAAAAATTCTAAAATTAAAAAAGATAAAGGCCTAGATTCTATTAAACTTAAACCTACAACTGATATAATTAAAGAATTAGGTAAAATTAAAAAGGAACAATATCTAGTTGGATTTGCACTTGAGACTGATAATCACATTGAAAATGCAAAGGCAAAATTGGAATTAAAAAACCTTGATGCTATAATAGTTAATAAAATTGGAGATTTTAACCCAGTTTCAAGTGACTTAAATCAAATTGATTTTATAAATTCAGATTTAGAAATTACCCAATTTAAAATGAAACACAAAAAAGATGTTTCAATAGATATAATGGAAATTATTTACAAGAATGTTAAAAAAAATAAGAATAAATAATTACGCTCTAATAGATAATGTTGAAATATCATTTGAAAACGGTATGACTTCTATAACAGGAGAGACTGGTGCTGGAAAGTCAATTCTACTTGGAGGATTATCACTTGTTCTTGGCTCTAGAGTTGATAATGCAAAAATTATAAATAAGGATAAAAAGTGTTTTGTTGAGGCAGTTTTTGACCTCACTGGTCAAAACCTTCAGATGTTTTTTTCAGATAATGATTTAGATTTTGATAATCAGACAATAATTAGAAGAGAGGTTAATCAAACTGGAAAATCAAGAGCTTTTATAAATGATACACCAGTTAGGTTGGACCAATTATCAAGTTTAACAAATGATTTGCTTGATATTCATTCCCAATTTAATAATCTCAATATACTAGATGCAAACTTTATTTTTTTAATACTTGACTCTTTATCGAATAACACCGTTAATTCCAATACTTACTTAAAGGATTTTAAGTATCTCATGGAACTTGAGAAAAAAATTCAAGAAAAAGAAACACAAAGAGACACTCTTGAATCAGACCTTGATTATAATAATTATTTATTAAATGAATTTAATTCTATTGATCTTGACGATATTAACATAGAGGATATAGAGAATAAAGTTAAAGAGGCAGATAACGTTGATGATATTAAAGAAGCCTTATCTCTAATTAATGAAGAATTTAATACAGAGCATGAAGGAATATCAGAAAAGTTCTCAAATATTGTAAGAAAACTTAATAAAGTCTCAGGATCTTCTAATCGAGTTAACTCTGTGGCAGATAGCCTTACCTCAATAATTCATAGCTTAAATGATGTAATTGAAGATTCTCAGTCTATACTTAGTGATCTTTCTAACTCTGAAGAAGACATAAACCAATTAAGATTAAACCTTGACAAAATCTACACATTACAAAATAAACACAGAGTATCATCAATAGATGAATTAATTAAAATAAAAGAGAACCTGCTATTAGTTGTTGATGGACATCAAGACATTGATCAAGAAATTAAAGATTTAAAATCTTCAAAAGATATTTTATTAAAGGATCTAGTCTCTAAAGCTAATCTTATTCATGAAAAAAGATACTCTGTTAAGAATGATTTTGAAAAATTATTAAATCAAAATCTTTCTGAATTAGGAATGAATAATTCACAAATAAAAATTGATTTGTCAAAAACAGAATCAATTCAAAAAAATGGATTCAGTGAAGGTAAATTTTTACTAAAGTCAAATAAAGGTGAAAAATATAGTGATCTAAGAAATGTAGCCTCGGGTGGGGAGATATCAAGAATAATGCTTTCAATTAAATCAATTTTGTCAAGCTATATTAAATTATCAACTATAATTTTTGATGAAATAGATACTGGTATATCAGGATCTGTATCCTCAAAAGTTGCAGATTTAATGGGTCAAATGTCAAAAAATATGCAAGTTATAGTTATAACACATACACCTCAAGTTGCATCAAAAGGTGATTTCCACTATAAGGTATTTAAAAGGGAAGTTGAAAATAAAATTATAACTGATATCAAACTACTTGATGATAAGGAGAGAGTAAAAGAAATTGCAGAGATGTTGTCTGGAGATAAATCAAATAAATCAGCCAATGAACTTGCTAATGAGTTACTTAATTAAGTGTATCTTTATAAAAAAATGAATGAAGGTATAATCATAGCTTTGATGATGCTAGGATTAGTTATGATTATTATATTACTTGATAAAAAGAAGAAATAATGTCAAATTCTATTTTAAAAGGTAAAAAAGGTATAATTTTTGGTGCATTAGATGATAGTTCTATTGCATGGAAAACTGCTGAAAGGGTCTATGAAGAGGGAGGCGAGTTTATTCTTAGTAATGCCCCTGTTTCTATAAGAATGGGAACAATAAATGAATTAGCTGGAAAAACAAATTCTGAAGTAATTCCTGCTGATGCAACCAATTTACAAGATTTAGAGAAGCTAATTTCTCATGCTACTGAAAAGTTTAATGGAAAATTAGATTTCGTCCTTCATTCGATAGGAATGTCTGTTAATGTTAGAAAAGGTAAACACTACACAGACTTAAATTATGATTGGTTAGCTAAAGGTTGGGATGTTTCTGCAGTATCTTTTCATAAGCTAATGCAATCTCTACTTAAAATGGATGCAATGAATGAGTGGGGTAGTATTGTTGCTCTAACATATATAGCTGCACAAAGGACTTTTCCAAATTATAACGATATGGCAGATAATAAAGCATATTTAGAATCCATAGCAAGAAGTTTTGGCTATTTCTTTGGTAAAGAAAAAAATGTTAGAGTAAACACAATATCTCAATCACCAACCTTAACAACTGCTGGAAAAGGAGTAAAAGGATTGGATGATTTTCTTAAATATGCTAATTTAACCTCACCTCTTGGTAATGCTACTGCGGAAGATTGTGCTAACCTAACTGTATCGCTTTTCTCTGATTACACAAAAAGAGTTACTCTTCAAAATATTTATAATGATGGAGGGTTCTCAAGTGTTGGTGTGAGTCAAGAAATTATTGATAAATTAAATTCATAATGAAAATTGTCGGATTAACTGGAGGGATTGGATCTGGTAAATCTACTGTTTTGGAAATCTTTAAAAAAATTGGCGTAAATACATATAATGCAGATGAATCTGCAAAGAAATTAATTAGTTCAAATAAAAAAATCATTTACTCTATAAAACAATTATTTGGAGAAGACATCTATAATGAGCACGATTTAAACTCTGAATTAGTCTCGAAAATTGTTTTTAATGACAAAGAAAAGCTTAAGTCTTTAAATTCAATAATTCATCCTGAGGTAGCAAAAGATTTTGACTCTTTCTGTCTTAATAATAAAGACGAAAAATATATTGTGAAAGAAGCGGCAATTATTTTTGAGACTAAAACAGAAAATCTTTTTGATAAGATCGTTTACGTTAGAGCTCCAAAAGAAATTAGAATTGATAGGGTAATGTTGAGAGATAATGTATCCAAAGGAGATGTTTTAAATCGAATAAGGAATCAAATTGCTGAACATTTAATTATTGATAAATGTGACTATATAATAGATAATATTGATTTAAACGATTTAGAGAAAAAGGTAATAGAAATTAATAACTCCATAATTAGTTTAAACTAGTTTCTTAACATTTTATTAAGAAATTTATATTTTAATTTTGAGAATTTTATAAATATGAATAGAAAACTTTATACTTCTTTAATTCTATTAATGTCATTTTCATTGATTGGGATAATATTAATGCAAGGATATTGGATTTATTCCTCATGGAAAAATAAAGAAGAGGAGTTTTCATTGGCTGTTAATAGGACTCTTAGAGAAGCTGTTGATGAAATTCAAAGTAGAGAATTAAATGATTATGTTAATACATATCAAATGTTAATTGATTCTGTTGGTACTCCAGATGAACAAAATTTTACTGATGTATTTTTATTTTTAGATGAAGATCAGTCTTCTAATCTCTCTACTTTTTTTGCTTACGGAATACTTGAGGAAGATTATAACATAAACCTTCCAAATAACTTAACAAATAGATATGGTAATGATAATTTGAAAGACTATAAAGCAGTTAAAACAACTATTGTAAATAAAAACATATTTGATAGAAGAGAAAATAGACTTAATGCTTCAATATCTAAATTGAAAAGTGTTGAAGATATCGATATATTTAAGTTTGAAAAATATAAGTCAGCTTTTCAAGAGTATGCATCCTCTTTGCCTATCCATAAAAGAACTACTTCTCGAGAGATCCAGATACTACTAGACAGGGGATTTAATGACAGAAATATTACTACACCATATGAGTTTGGTATATACAGTAATGGTCTTTCAACAAAAGTCAAATCAAATAACTATATAGAGATTCAATCTGGTCCAAAATATTCGATACCATTCTTATATGATAGGTCCAGTCCGATCAAATATGATCTTGTTATTTCATTTCCTGAAAAACAAGAATATGTTTTATCCGGTATTATTGGTGTTGCAACTCTTTCATTTATGTTGACTTTGATAATAATTGTTATTTCTACTAGCGCTCTTTATCAGATTATTCAACAAAAAAAACTATCTGAAATAAAAAGTGATTTTATAAATAATATCTCTCATGAATTTAAGACTCCAATTGCCACAATTAATCTTGCATTAGATGCAATATCCAGCTCAAAAAATAATTTAAATGATAAATCTAACTCATATTTAGGAATGATAAGAGAGGAAAATTCAAGAATGCTATCTCAAGTAGAAAATATTTTAAGGATTTCTCAATTAGAAAAAAGCTCTAATCCGTTTGATATGGAAGACACAAATATTCATGAAGTTATTGAGGATGCTGTAGAGCATGTTAAGCTTATAGTCGATAGTAATAAAGGATCAATAAACTTAAATCTTAATGCAAAAAATCCATTTATTAATGGAAATAGTAATCATCTTGAAAATATCATTATTAATATTTTAGATAATGCCGTAAAATATTCTAAAGCTAGCCCATTTATTAATGTATCAACAAAAAACATCGATGATAATCTTGAAATATGTATTCAAGATAATGGAATAGGAATGGATAAGAATACACAAAAAATGGTATTTGAAAAATTTTATAGAGAACAAAATGGAGATATACATGATATTAAAGGACATGGTCTTGGCCTTTCATATGTAAAAAAAATTGTGGATTTTCATAAAGGTAAAATCTCACTTGAAAGTAAGAAAGGATCTGGTACTAAATTCTATATAAACATTAAAACATTAACAAATGAAAACAAATAAAAAAATTCTTTTAGTTGAAGATGATCCTAATTTTGGCAGAATACTAAAAGATTATTTGACCATAAATAATTATGAGGTTACTCTTGCTGTAAATGGTATAGAAGGTTTTGAAAAATTCAATAAATCTGAATTTAATCTCTGTATTTTGGATATTATGATGCCATTTAAAGATGGTCTTACTCTAGCGAAAGAAATTAGGGAAATTAATGAAACGATTCCTCTGATCTTTCTCACTGCAAAAAATTTAAAAGATGATGTATTGAAGGGATATAAGATTGGTGCAGATGATTATCTAACAAAACCATTTGATTCTGAAATTCTATTGGCAAAGATTAAATCAATTTTAAATAGAAAACCACCAGTCAACACCGATCAAGAAGATGTATTTGAGTTTGATTTTGGAGAATTTTCATTTAATTCAAAGCTCAGGATTTTAAATCATAGAGATGGGAAATCATTTAAACTTTCACCAAAAGAAAACCAACTACTTAAAATGCTGGTTCTAAATTTTGACGATTTACTTCCTAGAGATATTGCATTAAATAAGATTTGGAGAGATGCTAATTATTTTACTTCAAGAAGCATGGATGTCTATATTGCAAAACTTAGAAAGTATCTTGAAAAAGATGTCTCACTAAAAATAATAAATGTTCACGGTGAAGGTTTTAGATTAATGAAGGACTAGTATCTATGATTCTCTCTAGGGTGATATTTTTTTAACACTTCCTCTAAATGATATGTATCTAAGTGGGTATATATCTCAGTTGTTATAATGCTTTCGTGACCTAGAATTAACTGAATCGTTCTTAAATCTGCACCATTTTTTAGTAGATGTGTTGCATATGAGTGCCTTAATGTATGAGGGCTGATATTTTTTCTAATATTAGCTTCCTTTGCAGAATCCTTTATAATCTTAAAAATCATTGATCTAGTCAATTGCCTACCATATCTATTTAAAAAAAGAATATCAGAAAATTTTGGATCAATATTTAATTTTTCCCTTAAATCTAAGTACTTTTTAATTTCAATTGATGCGATATCCCCTAATGGGACAAGTCTTTCTTTATTACCCTTACCAAATACCTTTAAAAAACTTTCCTTAAAAAAAATATTTGAAAGATTTAATTTAATTAGTTCACTTACTCTTATTCCAGTTCCATATAGTACCTCAACTATAGTTTTATTCCTCTGTCCAAATTCATTATTTAGATTAATCGACGAAATCAATTTAGTTATTTCATCCTCTGTTAAGATCTCAGGTAATTTTTTTTCAAGTTTTGGAGTTTCAATATCATCAATGGGTGATATTTTTATTTTACCCTCAAATAATAAATAGTTAAAAAAACTCTTTAATGATGATATACATCTAGCTTGACTACTTGATGACTTATTGTCTGAAAAACTATTATAAATATAAATTTTAACTATTTCTGAGGTACATTCATAAGGATGAATGTTAATTTTATTATCATTAATATATTTTTTAAACTGTATTAAATCATATTCATAACTTTTAATTGAATTATTACTCAAACCTCTCTCTAGTTTAAGATAATTTTTAAAATTTTCAATGCTGTTATCCCAATTCATTTTTTTATTACTCTATAAGCATTAACTTTATAATATATGAAAATAACAATAATTAATGGACCTAATTTGAATCTTCTTGGTTCAAGAGAAACTGATATATATGGTGATCAAAATTTTGATTCCTTTTTTAAATCATTAAAATTAAAATACCCAGAAATTGATTTAGATTATCATCAGTCTAACATAGAAGGTGAACTAATTAACATTATTCAAGACTCAAGAGAATCAGATGGAATAATTATAAATGCTGCTGCATATACCCATACTTCAGTTGGTATAGGTGACGCAATAAAGGCTATTGACACAAAAGTAATAGAAGTTCATATATCAAACACTTTCTCAAGAGAAGAATTCAGGCACAATTCATATTTGTCACCTGTTGTTGATGGAATAATTATAGGTTTTGGTTTAAATAGTTATGAATTAGCTATTCAAAGCATATTATCTCAAAGATGAATTACTTCCTCGTAAGCATCGGCAACCGCTTCCATTAATGCCTCACTCATTGTCGGATGAGGATGGACAGACTTTAATATTTCCTTACCAGTAGTTTCAAGTTTTCTACCCAATACAGCTTCTGCAATCATATCAGTAACTCCAGCTCCAATCATGTGACAGCCAAGCCACTCACCATATTTTTCATCAAAAATAACCTTAACAAATCCATCTGGATGACCTGAAGCCTGTGCTTTTCCAGATGCAGTAAATGGAAATTTTCCAACTTTTACTTTATACCCTTTCTGAATTGCTTTTTCTTCTGTTAACCCAACAGATGCTACTTCTGGAGAACAGTAAGTACATCCTGGAATATTATCATAATCAATTGGTTCTACATCATGATTCGCAATTTTTTCAACACAAAGTATTCCTTCAGCCGAAGCAACATGAGCTAATGCTTGACCAAATGTAATATCTCCAATAGCGTAATATCCTGGAATATTTGTTTGATAGAATTCATCGACAATAATTTTGTCTTTATCAACAGCTATTCCAACTTCCTCAATTCCTATATTTTCAATATTACTCTTTATACCCACAGCAGATAAAACAATATCTGCTTCGTGCTCGGAAATTTGATTATTTGATTTAATTTGAACCTTAACACCTTTACCTTTAGTATTAGATGAAATGACTTCAGAGCTGGTTAATATTTCAATTCCAGACTTTTTAAAAATTTTACTTAATTGACTTGAGATATCTTTATCTTCAACAGGTAAAACTCTATCCATGTATTCAACTATTTTTACCTCAGTTCCCATAGAATTATAGAAATAAGCAAATTCAATTCCAATAGCACCTGAGCCAACAATAATTATTTTTTTGGGTTGCTTGGGGAGTGTCATTGCTTCTCTATAGCCAATTATTTTTTTACCGTCTTGAGGAATAGAATCAATCACTCTTGATCTACTACCTGTAGCTATAATAATATTTGAGGATTCAAACTCTTGAACTTCACCCTCATTTTCAACTGAAACTTTTTTGTTTGGTAATACTCTACCATGTCCGTTAATAATATCAATTTTATTCTTCTTCATAAGGAAAGTTACACCTTTACTCATCCCATCAGCTACACTCCTTGACCTTTTAACAACTGAGTCAAAATCTTTATCAAAATCTTTAACTTTTAGTCCATATGAATCAGCTTTTTTTAAGTATTCAAATACTTGTGCAGACTTTAATAGAGCCTTAGTTGGGATACACCCCCAATTTAAACAAACACCACCTAGACTTTCTTTTTCGACAATAGCAGTCTTTAGTCCTAATTGAGAAGCCCTAATTGCAGTTACATATCCACCTGGACCACTTCCTAGAACAATTAAATCATATTTTTTAGTCATTTCTTTTATTATTTATAAAATTTATACTTGCAGAATTAACACAATATCTTTTACCTGTTGCAGTTGGGCCATCATCAAAGACATGACCTTGATGCCCTCCACAGTTAGAACATAAAATTTCAGTTCTAATCATTCCTAAACTTGTATCTTTTTTGTAGACAATTGCACCTGGAATTGCTCCTTCATAGCTTGGCCAGCCACAATCAGACATAAACTTACTTCCGCTCTTAAATAAAGGTTGTCCGCATCCCTTACATACATAAACCCCATCTTCAAAATGCATATTATATATTCCAGTATGGGGTCTTTCAGTACCCGCATTTCTTAATATCTCAAATTCTTCAGGAGATAACTCTTCTTTCCACTCTTCTTCTGATTTATTCACTTTATATGTTATTTTAGGTTCTTGTTTATCTAATTTTGTTTGGCAGTTTAATAGTGTAAAACTAAAAAAAACTAGTCCAAATAAGTGCAATTTTAAGTACATCTATATTTTTTGACAAATATATATATCTTTTAATTTATTTACTTACTTTGTCAATCATTTAAATTTATGCTAAATAAAAAAACCGACCATCCAAAAGGAAGTAAAAAATTAATTGGTGCATGGACAATATATGACTGGGCAAACTCAGTTTATTCATTGGTTATATCTTCAGCAATTTTTCCAATATATTACTCTACATACGTTTTTACTGATATCAGTTCAATTATGATATTTAGTATAGACGTAAACAAAGACACCTTGATTAGTTTTCTTTCAGGAATTTGTTTCCTTTTAATTGCTTTTATCTCACCTATGTTATCAGGTATAGCCGATTATATAGGTAATAAAAAAATTTTTATGAAGTTTTTTGTTTACATGGGCTCTATCTCATGTATCGGACTATATTGGTTTGAATTAGAAAATATAGAGTTCAGTCTTTTTCTATACTTCCTATCATTACTTGGATTCTGGGGTAGTCTGGTCTATTATAATTCATATTTGAATGATATTACTTTTCCCAAACAAACAAATATGGTAAGTGCTAGAGGATATACGATGGGATATATCGGAAGTGTTATACTTCTCTTGATAAACCTTATAATTATTTATTTCTATGAAGATTTTGGTTTTAACTCTGATAAAAATGCTATGAAGATGTCTTTTGCATTAACTGGTTTGTGGTGGTTAGGTTTTAGTCAATACTCTTTTTATCATTTACCTAAAGGAAATAGGGAGATAAATATTCCAAAAAATATTATTTGGAATGGATTTAAAGAGTTAAGGGGCGTTTATAAAGTTATTAGATCTAGTAAAAGGTTTACAAGATTCTTATTGGCATTTTTCGTTTTTTCATTTTCTCTCCAAACTGTACTTTATATTGCATCTTACTTTGGAGTTACTGAAATTCAATGGCCAAGTGCAAGTGAACAAACAGCTGGTCTTATAATTAGCATTTTACTTATTCAGATTGTTGCAATTGGTGGAGCATATAGTTTTACAAAATTGGCTCAAAAATTTGGAAATATTATAGTACTAACCTTTGCAATTTTTCTTTGGTCATTAGTATGTTTCTATGCGTACTATATTGAAACTCCAAGTCAATTTTATATGATTGCTGGACTTGTTGGCCTCTTAATGGGGGGTACTCAACCTGTTGCTAGAGCTACTTTTTCCCTATTTATCCCTGAAACAAAGGATACAACATCATTTTTTAGTTTTTATGATGTAACCGAAAAAATAGGTATTTTCTTTGGTTTGCTTTTCTATGCCTTTTCTGCTCAATTAACAGGCTCAGTTAGATTTTCAGTTTTAATTTTTATGTTTTTCTTTTTTATTGGAGCATTATTATTGATTAGAGTTCCTAGAATTGATAAAAGTAAGTTGGCATAGCTTTTGTCCTTATTTAATTGTGATTATTGTCTGAGCTTTATCATCTCAATTAAATGAACTGATATCTAGATTTTCTGACATAATGACCATAAATAATTTTAAATGAGCATTATTTTTAATAATATAGACAAAATGTCATTTGATGATATTAGTGAGGAATCTGATTTTATTCCATTAATGACAAATGAAGATGAAGTGGCACTCGAAAAAGAAAGTCTACCAGATGTATTGCCAATACTTCCTCTCACAAATACAGTACTTTTTCCTGGTGTAGTTATTCCAATAAATGCAGGTAGGGATAAATCTATTAAACTTATTAAAGATGCTAATAAGTCTAGTAAATTAATTGGAGTTGTAGCACAAAGAAATATTAATGATGAAAACCCAGGTATAGAAAATATATATGGAGTAGGTACTGTGGCAAAAATATTAAGGGTTTTAAAAATGCCTGATGGAAATACAACTGTTATTATACAAGGAAAAAAAAGATTTAAGATTAAATCTATTGTTAAATCTGATCCATACATCCAAGCAACTGTTGATCCTGTTTCTGATGAGGCATTAAAAAAATCAAACAGTAAATTCTCTGCAACAATAGATGCTATAAAGGATATAGCTTTAAAAATTATAAAAGAAAATCCTAATATTCCATCAGAGGCATCATTTGCAATTAAAAATATCCATAGTTCTGCATTCTTGATCAATTTTGTTTCCTCAAATATGAACATTACTGTCAAAGACAAACAAGAGCTACTTGAAAGTATAAGTATTCAAAATAGAGCTATGAAATGCCTTAAGTTCTTAAATGTAGAATATGAAAAACTCGCTTTAAAAAACGATATACAATCAAAAGTAAGGAATGATTTAGATCAGCAGCAAAGAGAATATTATTTGCAGCAGCAGATGAAAACAATTCAAGAGGAGCTCGGGGAAAATTCATATCATGAAGATATTCAAGAATTGATAAATAAGTCAAAAGATAAAAATTGGAGTGAAGAAACAAGAAATCATTTTGAAAAAGAGTTATCTAAACTAAAGAGAATGAACTCTCAGGTTGCAGAATATTCTGTTCAAAGAAACTATTTGGACTTACTAGTTGATCTGCCATGGGAAAACTACTCTGAAGATAATTTTGACTTAGAAAAAGCCCAAAAAATTTTAGATAATGATCATTTTGGGCTAGAGGATGTAAAAAAAAGAATAATAGAGTATCTAGCTGTTCTAAAGCTAAGAAAAGATATGAAGTCACCAATATTATGTTTATATGGCCCTCCTGGTGTAGGTAAAACTTCACTTGGTAAATCTATAGCTAAATCAATAAACAGAGAGTATGTTAGAGTTTCGTTGGGTGGATTAAGAGATGAAGCTGAAATTAGAGGACATAGAAAGACATACATTGGAGCAATGCCTGGAAGAATTATACAAAGTGTAAGAAAATCAGGTACATCTAATCCAGTATTTGTTTTAGATGAAATTGATAAAATTTCAAGTGGTTCACAAGGTGATCCTTCATCTGCTTTGTTAGAGTTGCTTGATCCTGAACAAAATAGTTCTTTTCATGATAATTTCTTAGAAATAGGTTATGACCTTTCAAAAGTAATGTTTGTTGCAACAGCTAATAATCTATCAACTATGCATCCTGCTTTACTTGATAGAATGGAGCTAATTAACGTATCTGGATATACATCCGAAGAAAAAGTCTCAATTGCAAATAAGTTTTTAATTAAAAAACAGTTGACTGAGCACGGAATGAATTCTTCTGATTTTAAAATATCTAATAAAAATATCAAAGAGATTATCAGTGGCTACACAAGAGAATCTGGGGTTAGAAATCTTGAGAAACAAATTGCTAAGCTAATTAGAAACAGAGCTAAAAATATTGTCTCAGATTCCAGGTTGAACGATTACAATGACAAAAATTATTTAAAAGATGTATTAGGACCTCAGAAATTTTTTAGAGATAAATATGAAAATAATAATTTCGCTGGAGTGGTTACAGGACTTGCATGGACTTCTGTAGGTGGTGAAATTTTATTCATTGAATCATCATTATCAGAGGGTAAAGGAAATCTGTCGATTACAGGTAACTTAGGAAAAATAATGAAGGAATCCGCAGTTATTGCATTAGAGTATATTAAATCTAATTATCAAGATCTTGGAATCAATAAAGAAATTGACTACTCAAAATATAACATACATATTCACGTTCCTGAGGGAGCAACTCCTAAAGATGGTCCAAGCGCAGGTATAACAATACTTACATCCCTTGTCTCTCTATTTACTCAAAAAAGAGTTAAAAAGAATATAGCTATGACAGGTGAGATTACTTTAAGAGGAAAGGTTCTTCCTGTAGGAGGAATAAAAGAAAAGATTTTGGCTGCTAAAAGGGCAAATATTAAGGAAATTATTTTAAGTTCATATAATAAAAAGGATATTGAAGAAATAGATCAAAAATATCTTAAGGGTTTAAGCTTTATATACGTTAATAATATGAGTGATGTAATATCTCACTCTCTTACAAATAGGAAGGTCTTAAATCCAAAAAATATAAATTAATTTTTATGATAATAGCAATTGATGGTGAGGCCTCTACTGGCAAAAGTACTCAGGCAAAGAAAATTGCTAAAAGGTTAAATATTAATTATAGAGATTCAGGAGCCTATTATAGAGCAATAACACTTTTTTTGATACAAAATCAAATAAATCCAAAAGAAGTAATAGGAAGTGATATTTTTAGTAAAATTAATATCTCTCAAAATTTTGAAAATAATATTTTTTCCATTTTTTTAAATGATGAAGATGTAACATCAAAAATAAGAGGTCATAAAGTTTCTTTGAATGTTAGTGAATACGCTAAAAAACCTGAAATAAGAAAGTTTGTTTATAACCTTTTAAGAAAATCATCTGAGTTAAATTCAATAATAGTAGATGGTAGAGACATTGGAACTGTAGTATTTCCTGATGCAGATTTTAAATTTTTCTTATTCGCTATACCTGAAATTAGGGCTCAAAGACGTCACAGAGAGATAAACGATGAAAGTATCAAAATTGAATCAATTGAAAAAGAGATATTGATAAGAGATGATATAGACTCTAATAGAGATATTGCTCCTTTAAAAAAAGCAAAAGATGCCTTTGGAATTGACGTAAGTTATCTTAGTATTGAGGAAGTTTTTGAAAAAATACTCCAAAAAATAATTATTTAAGTTAAATAAAAACTTGACTAATCTTTGTCAATAAGTTAATAAATTATATTTTTGCCCACTATGAGCGAAGAAAACACTGATAAAACTAACTCAGAGGAGTCCAAAACACTTACAAAGACTCCAAAGAAAGCTACTACAAAAAAATCAAAAAAAGATTCAAATCCGCAGGATGATTTTCTTTCAAATTTCAACTGGCATCAATATCAAGAAGGTATTGACGAACTAGACGAAAAGCAAATAAAAGAATTTGAAAAATTAGTTGAAAAAAACTTTGTTGATACAGCAGACGAAAATATTATTTTAGGTGAAGTAATTCATTTAACTGATAAAGATGTTATAATAGATATAAATGCAAAATCTGAAGGGGTTATCTCTAAAAATGAGTTTAGATATAATCCTGATCTTAAATTAGGGGATAAAGTTGAGGTAATTGTTGATACAAGGGAAGACAAATCAGGGCAATTAGTCCTTTCTCATAGGAAAGCTAGAGTAATTAAAGCTTGGGACAGAGTTAATGCTGCTCATGACTCTGGTGAAGTTGTTCAAGGTTTTGTCAAATGTAGAACTAAGGGTGGAATGATAGTAGACGTCTTTGGTATTGAAGCTTTCCTACCTGGGTCCCAGATAGACGTAAAGCCTATTAGGGATTACGATCAGTATACAAATAAAAATATGGATTTTAAAGTTGTTAAAATTAACCATGAGTTTAAGAATGTTGTTGTTTCTCACAAAGCACTTATTGAGGCCGATATTGAAGAACAGAAGAAAGGTATTATTGGTCAGCTTGAAAAGGGACAGGTTCTAGAAGGAATTGTTAAGAATATGACGTCTTATGGTGTTTTTATTGATCTCGGAGGTGTTGATGGATTAATTCATATTACAGATTTATCATGGAGTAGAATTAATCATCCGTCTGAAATTTTAGAACTTGATCAATCTATCAAAGTCGTTATATTAGATTTTGATGACGACAAATCTAAAATCCAATTAGGTTTAAAACAATTAACTGATCATCCATGGGATAAACTTGGTGATGATGTCAAAGAAGGTTCTAAAATTAAAGGTAAAGTTGTTGTTATTGCAGATTATGGAGCATTTATTGAAATTGACGAGGGTATTGAAGGATTAGTCCATGTATCTGAAATGTCTTGGTCTACTCACTTGAGGAGTGCTCAAGATTTTGTAAATGTTGGAGATGAAATTGAAGCAGTTGTACTAACTCTTGATAGAGAGTCAAGAAAGATGTCCCTAGGTATAAAGCAATTAACTCAAGATCCTTGGACTGATATTACAAAGAAATTTCCAATAGGTTCAAAACATAAAGGTTCAGTTAGAAACTTTACAAACTTTGGTGTATTTATAGAATTAGAAGAGGGCATTGATGGTTTAATATACATATCAGATCTATCTTGGACTAAAAAAATTAAACATCCCTCAGAATTTCTTTCACTTAATGATAAGATTGAAGTAATTATACTTGACCTTGATGTTGAAGGAAGAAAACTTAGCCTTGGACATAAACAAACAAAACCAAACCCATGGGATGTTTATGAAAAAGACTTTGCTATAGATACCATTCATAACTCAAAAGTTTCTGAAATAATCGATAAAGGTGCAATAATAAACTTTAATGAAGATATTTCTGCCTTTTGCCCTAATAAACATATTGAGAAGGAAGATGGATCTAAACTAAATAAAGGTGACATCGTTGATTTTAAAGTTCTTGAATTTAATAAGGAATTTAAAAGAGTTGTTGTATCTCATACACTAACCTTTAAAGAGTCTGCGATTGATGTACCAGATGACAGTGATTCATCTACAGACTAGTTATTAAAATAATCCTCAGCATTGAGGATTTTTTTTTACACCTAATGATAGAATTTATATTTTTGTAATAGTAAAATAGTATGCCAATAAAAGTTCTTTTAGAGTCAAAAAAAATCAACTTAATTTTAAGTAGACTAGTATGTGAGCTTATTGAGAACCATAAAGATTTCAATGATACAGTTCTAATTGGTCTTCAACCTAGAGGAGTATTTCTTTTTAATGAAATTATAAAAGTTTTTAAAAATAAACATCCTGATTTAAATATAAAAAGTGGGATCTTAGACTTTACTTTTTTTAGGGATGATTTTAGAAGATCAGAGAAAACTCTTTCAGCTAATTCCTCGCAAATAAATTTTACAATTGAAAATAAAAGGATCGTTTTAATAGATGATGTTCTTTTTACTGGAAGGAGTATTAAGGCTGCAATGTCAGCTATTGATTCATATGGTAGACCTAAATCAATTGAGCTTCTAGTTTTAGTTGATAGAAGGTTCAAAAGAGAAATACCAGTTGAAGCAAACTATTATGGTACAAAGATTGATACTTTTAAAGGCGATAAAGTAAAAGTGGTTTGGGATAAGAAAAATATCAATAACAAAGTATTTATAGAAAGTTAAATGAATAAATTAAGTGTAGATCATCTTCATGGTATAAAATTTCTTAATAAAAGTGATATAAGTCTAATTTTTGATACAGCTTCAAATTTTAAAGAAGTAATTAACAGACCAATAAAAAAAGTTCCAACCCTAAGAGATATAACAATTGCTAATCTTTTTTTTGAAAATAGTACGAGAACCAAGATATCTTTTGAATTAGCTCAAAAAAGATTGGGTGCAGATGTCGTTAACTTTTCAGGCTCTAACTCTTCTTTAAATAAAGGTGAGTCATTAATTGATACAGTAAACAATATTTTAGCCATGAAGGTTGATATGATTGTTTTAAGACATCCTAATCCAGGATCATCAATTCTTCTTTCTAAACACACTAATTCCTGTATAATTAATGCAGGTGATGGTTCTCATGAACATCCAACTCAAGCTTTACTAGATTCGTTTTCAATTTTTGAAAAAATTGGAGATTTAAAAGGAAAAAATATTTTGATTGTTGGAGATATTCTTCACTCAAGGGTAGCTTTATCAAATTTTTATATATTAAACTTATTGGGTGCAAATATTAAAGTATCATGTCCTTTAAGTCTAGTCCCTAGAGATATTGATAAATTAAATGTATCAATAGAGCCAAATATTGAAAAGGCTTTAAAATGGTGTGATGCTGTTAATATTTTAAGAGTTCAAAGAGAAAGAATGTTAAAATCATATTTTCCAGATAATAGAGAATATTCAATGCTTTTTGGTCTTGATCTTAATAAAATTAATCATGTAAAGAAAGATATTTTAATTTTACATCCAGGACCTATCAATAGAGGTGTTGAGATTACTTCTGACGTTGTAGAGTCAGATAATTCTATTATTTTAGATCAAGTAGAAAATGGAGTTGCAATTAGAATGGCAATAATGTATTTGTTAGCTTCAAAATTAAACTTTACAATAGATAAATCATGAAATTATTTGATTATAGAAAATCATATGATAAAAATGAATTGAAAATTCAAGATATTGGAAATAATCCAATAGATTTTTTTATTAAGTGGTTTAAAGAGGCAGAAGATACAAGTGAAATAATTGAGCCAAATGCTATGACTATATCAACTGTAGATAAAAATAATTCCCCGTCATCAAGAGTTGTTTTATTAAAACAAATAAAATCTAGAAGTCTTATTTTTTTTACAAATTATAATAGCAATAAAGGGAAAGCTCTGGATATAAATAAAAATATATGTGCTTCTTTTTATTGGCCACCGCTTGAAAGACAGGTTATAATTAAAGGTGTAGCAAATAAAATTCCTGAAGTTGAATCTCAAAGTTATTTTTCTTCACGTCCATTTGAAAGCCAAGCTGCTGCTATAATTTCTAATCAAAGTGAGAAAATTTCTAGCTATGAAAGTCTATTAAAAAAATATAAATCTTTTATTGATAAAAATAAAAATACAAAGCTTAACAGACCAAAAAACTGGGGTGGGATTGAGATAATTATTAATCAAATTGAGTTCTGGCAAGGAAGAAGAAATAGGCTCCATAATAGGATTCAATGTGTTTTTGATAATGATTCATGGGAATATAAAATATTATCTCCTTAAATGAAAACTATTACCTTTCTTAGACACTCTAAGTCAAGTTGGGAATATGATGTTTCTGATATTAATAGACCTTTAAATGAATTTGGAATAAATAAAATTAAAAAGATCTCAAGATCATCTAAGGATACTTTTAGTAAAGTTGATATTTTTTTTTCAAGTCCTGCTAATAGAGCTTTACATACATGTATAATTTTAGCTAATTCAGTTAAAATAGACTTAAAAAAAGTTGTTATTTGTAACGAACTGTATACTTTTAACATGTCTGAAGTCTTTAATTTTATTAGACAAATTGATGATAAATATTCAAACATAGTTTTAGTTGGTCATAACCCTGCTTACACAGAAATTTCAAATTATTTTTCTGAAAATAAAATTTTAAATTTACCAACTGCCAGATGGTTTTGTTTAAAATTTGATACAGATTCCTGGTCTAAAATAATTGGTTTAAAACCAACTTATTATATAAACAACATAAATAGTGAGTCTTAAATATATAAATAGAGAATTAAGTTGGTTAGATTTTAATGCTAGAGTTCTCCAAGAGGCGTCTAACAAGGATGTACCTTTATTAGAGAGACTAAGGTTTATTGGAATTTTTTCTAATAATCTTGATGAATTCTTTCAGGTAAGATATGCTACTGTAAAGAGAATTGCAGATGAAAAAGCATCTAAAAAAGGAAACAAGGATAATATTCTTGCAAAAAATCTTTTAGATGATATAACTAAAAAAGTAATAAAGCTTCAAAATGAAAGTTCTGAAATTTTAAACTCAATTGAAAAGTCATTAAAAAAAGAAAATATTTTTTTTATAAATGAAAATCAAGTTTTAGAAAATCAAAAAGAATTCTTAAAAGATTACTTTATTAGAAAGATTAGCCCGTCACTGGTAACAATAATCTTATCAAATAATAAAAAACATGATTTTAATGACAATAAGGCTTTCCTTATTGTTAACCTTAAATTAAAAGATAAGTCAAATATTTATGCTCTGGTTGAAATACCAAAAGATATAAGCAGATTTGTTGTGCTACCTAAAAATGGAGATAGACAATATATAATGTTTATTGATGATATAATTAGATACCATCTAGATATTATTTTTAGTTTTTTTAATTATTCAAAAATAGAAGCGCATATGCTTAAGATCACTAGAGATGCAGAATTTGATATTGACGATATAGACTTATCAAAGAGCTACATAAAAAAAATTCAAGAATATGTAAATAAAAGAAAAATATCAAATCCAGTAAGACTTGTTTATGATAAGAGTATTCCTGGGCCTACTCTTGATTATCTAATTAAAAAAATAAACATTTCGTCATATGACAGTTTGATTCCAGGTGGAAAATATCATCATAGAACTGATTTTATGAATTTTCCTGAATTAAATAGATCAGATCTCTTATATCCTAAAAAGAAACCACTAAATATTAGAGATTTTGAAATTGAGTCTAATCTACTTGATCAAATATCAAGAAAAGACTATTTAATGTATACACCATATCACTCATTTTCTTATTTAGTTTCATTGTTAAGACAATCAGCTATTGATCCTAGTGTAAAATCAATTAAAATAACTTTATATAGGCTTGCTAGGCAATCCAATGTAATTAGTTCATTAATTAATGCAGCAAAAAATGGAAAAAAAGTTCTAGTTCAAATTGAATTACAAGCTAGATTTGATGAAGAAAATAATATTAAAGTATCCCAGCAACTAAAAGCTGCTGGTGTTGATTTAATTTTTGGTCTAAAAGGTTTAAAGGTTCACTCTAAAATTTGTTTGATTGAAAGAATTGAGAATAATAAGAAAAGATTATACGGGTTTATAAGTACTGGAAATTTTAATGAGACTACAGCTAGAGTATACTCTGACTTTACTTTATTTACATCAAATCAAAAAATTCTAAAAGAGGTTAGTAAAGTATTTGATTTTCTTCAGTTTAGCTATAAAATGCATGATTATAGACACTTAATTGTTTCTCCTCATCACACTGCAAACAAATTATTTGAGCTAATTGACAATGAGATATATAATGCAAAAAAAGGCATTTATTCAGAAATCATTCTGAAACTGAATAGCTTCACCAGTTATAAATTTGTTGACAAATTATATGAAGCTAGTCAACAAGGTGTTAAAATTAAATTGTTAATTAGAGGAATATGTTGTCTTATACCTAATAAATTAGAATTTAGTGATAACATTGAAGTTAAAAGTGTTGTTGATAGGTATCTTGAGCACTCAAGAGTCTATGTATTTGAAAATGGAGGAGATAAAAAAGTATATATATCATCAGCAGATTTAATGACTAGAAATATTGAAAAGAGGGTTGAGGTAGCTTGTCCAATCTATCAGGATAATTTAAAAAAACAAGTACTTGATACTCTTGATATTACTGCTAATGATAATGTTAAAACAAGATTGATAAATAGTAATATGCAAAATAGTTTTTTAAGAAACTCTAAATCAAATATTAGATCTCAATGGTATACATATACTTATTTTAAAAAAATTTTAAATAATTGAAAAAGATCGCAGCTATTGATATAGGTTCAAATGCAGTTAGGATGTCGATCTGTTATGTCCTAAAGAATGAGGATGAATATTTTTTTCAAAAAAATCAATACATTAGGTTACCACTGAGATTAGGAGAAGACTCGTTTAAAACTGGATATATTTCTGATAATAAGATTAATTCTTTGTCCAATGCACTCTTATCATTTAAATATACAATGAATGTTCATGGAGTTGAGCATTACCAAATATATGCTACTTCTGCACTTAGAGACTCTAAAAACTCAAATGATGTAATTAAGCAAATTTACGATCTAACCGGAATGAAGATTAAATTAATTGATGGACTCAAAGAAGCTAAAGTTATTGCAATGGGAAATCCAATTGAAAAGTTAGACTTTGACAAAACATATCTATATGTAGATGTAGGAGGAGGAAGTACTGAATATTCAATTGTTAGAAGAGGTGATGACAAAAAGTCTAAATCTTTTAACATTGGGACAGTAAGATTAATAAATAATCTAGTTGACGAATTAGTATTTGACGAAGTAAAAGAATGGATTCATGAAAATATTGCTGATGATTCAAAACTCAAAGTTTTTGCTACAGGTGGAAATATTAATAAAATACAGGATATGACTAGAACCAAATCTGGTAAACCTATTTCTTACCTTTCCATTAAAGATCTATATAACAACTTACTAGATAAAGATATAAATGATAGAATGATCAAATATAATCTAAGTCCGGATAGAGCTGATGTGATAATTCCTGCACTTAGAATTTTTATTTCTACTATGGAGTGGGCAAATACAAATAAACTTTTTGTTCCTAAAGTAGGCCTAGTGGATGGGATGATAAAGGAGATTCATAACTCAATGAATTCAGTAAATTAAATTCTTAGTTTAAACTCATTAATAAGAAGAGAAATATTATCATTCTCTTTTACTAAGGTATCTAATTTATCCTTGCTGTCCACAAAGTTTTTTTTCTGTTTAACCTCATCTAAAGATACATCAACAGTTATACCATAATTATTAAGCTCCTTGGATATGAAAGCCTGTATTTTATTCTTATATCCTTTAACTTCTTTTTGATTCATCTTATTAATTGTTGAAATTATTATTGAATTATTTTCTATAACAGGGTCATTCATATTAAGAAGTGAAAGCATATTGTTGTTTCCATTTACCTTCTCTTTATCACAGAATTTTTTCCAAGCAATTCTTATATCATTATCTGTAAAGTCATCATTCGGTAATTCAATATTATCTTCCTCTTCTATATTCTCTGATTTTTTAAAATTCAAACTAGCTATAGATAATGAAGAGACTTCGTCATTATTTAAAGTGAATAGTTTATTCTCTTCTTTATTTACCTGTAAAACTTCATTTACCTCTTGCTCTTTACTAATAGCTTCATCAGAGAATTCAGAAGTTTTAATTAAAGAGTTTTTTTTTTTGATACTATCTAGAGATGCTAATTTCATCAAACAAATTTCAGTATGTATTCTTTTTTCATTTACCTTTTGGTAATTTATAAGACATTCATTTACTATATCAATCATTAGTATTAGATCTTCATCGCTGTAATCATCTCCTTGCTTTTTATATTTAATTTTCAAATCATCTTTAATATCTGATTCATCTAGTTTATTGATTAATAGTTCTCTAAAATGTTTAGAGACACCGTTAAGAAAATTAACATCATCTACTCCACGATTATAAATTTTATCATACATGGAGAGAATTCCAGGTATATCTTTATTTGTAATTAATGAAGACAAATCAAAATAAGATTTATAATCCAATATATTAAGATTAGAAGTGACTTCATCAATAGTTAAATTTGAATTAGTAAAACTTACTAGTCTGTCAAACATTGATAGAGAGTCTCTAATTGAGCCATCAGATTTTTCAGCTATTATCTGTAACGAATTATCGTCAAACTTTATTTTTTTTTCTTTACATATTTTACTTAATAGCCCAATAATAGAATTATTATCGACTTTTTTAAAATCGTAGATTTGACATCTAGAAAGTATTGTTGGAATAATTTTGTTCTTCTCAGTTGTCGCTAGTATAAAAACAACATGAGGAGGAGGTTCCTCTAGTGATTTTAAAAATGCATTAAAAGCAGCGTTTGACAACATGTGAACCTCATCAATAATATATACTTTAAATTTTCCATATTGAGGAGGTATTCTTATCTGTTCAGTAATATTCCTTATATCTTCTACAGAATTATTTGATGCAGCATCAAGCTCAAATATGTTGTATTCAAAATTTTCATCTAGGTCATTTATCTTCTTAGCTAGAATTCTAGCACAAGATGTCTTACCAACACCTCTTGGACCGCAAAATAAAAGAGCTTGAGGTATTTTCTGATTATCTATTGCATTAGATAGTGTTTTTACAATAGCGTCTTGACCTATCATTTCATTAAAATCCTTAGGTCTATACTCTGAAGCAGATGATATTGATGAATTTTTCATTAATAACAAATATAAAAATTGAAAAAAACTAACAACTAATTCATATTCTTTTTTTATCAAAATTATCAACATATATTATATTTGTAATGCAAGCCGTCTTATCGCTGATTAATCAGAGGAAAGTCCGGACACCGTAGAGCAACACAACGGGTAATTCCCGTCATCTATTAATAGATAGGAATAGTGCAAAAGAAAGTATGTACAGGTAATGCTGTAGTGGAATCATGTAAACTCTGTGTGGTGAAACGCCAAGTATATCTACAATTTAAAATTGCTCGTTTTAAGTAGAAGGGTAGGCGGTATGAACATAATAGTAATATTGTGTCTAGATAAATGATAAGACTCGACAGAATCCGGCTTACAGGCTTGCTTTTTTAAAAAACGATAAAGAGTTAGATCCATAATTTCTCTCTTCAACTCCTGGAGATTTATTAATAAATGAAATGTTTGAACGATGTTCAATTATTAACTGGCCTTCAGCTTTTAATATTTCATTTTTCTTGATTAAATCAATAATATTCAGGTAATTATCTAAACTAAAGCTGTACGGTGGATCAGCAAATACTATATCATATTTTTCATTATTTTGATTTAAAAATGATAAATAATCAATTTTTTTTGTTCTAACTTTAATATTAAGATTTTTAGCTGTTTTATCAATAAACTTAACACACTTAATATTATTATCTATACATAATATATCTGAACAACCTCTGGAGCCAAATTCGTATGAAATATTTCCAGTCCCAGCGAATATATCAAGAACCTTAAGAGAAGAAAATTCATATTTATTTTGAATAATGTTAAAAAGTGATTCTTTTACTTTATCTGTAGTCGGTCTAACAGGTAGATTTTTTGGAGCTCTTACAATAAAGCTTTTTTTACTGCCTGATATTATCCTCATTTAAATAAGAAAAAAATGGTGATTTAATATTTAATTTACTAATACTATTGTCGATGATATAATCTAGTTGAGAGTACTTATTTACAATTTCATAATATTCTAAATACTTTTCATATTTACCTAGAAATATAATCTTATCCTTTTTACTTGAGACTTCATAATTTTTCATTACAAAGAATAAATAATATAAAAATTTGTCTTTATCATCTATCTCAAATGTATTAAAGTATATAAATTCTTCTAACTTAAATATCAGAATATCAAATGAATCCTCGTTTAAATTTATATATAATGTTAAACCCTCAGATATTCTATTCTTTCCACTCAAATAGTCATAAAGAATTGTGAAATAATTTTTTACTGAGTATTTAATATTTCTTTTATTTAAAATTTTTATTAGTGAGTTATTGATTGAATAAACAGTTGTAATTTTTTTGTCATTAGATATATCGTGTCTTATATTCTTGATGTTTGAAGTATTTGTCTCTAAATATTTATTGCTATATTTTTTATCAAATAATTTTGAGGGAACAATAGATGGTATATCTGAAAAAAAAATTAATTTAATTGAGCTGAAGTTAATTTTTGAAATTGTTTCAATAAAATTAAGATCGAAATTTTTACTGTTAAAATCAAGGGTAAGGTAATCATCAGCTAATACAAAATCAACATATGATTTATATTGATGAATATTTATTTTGTGAATTTTATTGATCTTTTTTTGCATCAAAAATAGATGGCCAGTTTCCATTTATACTAACCTCAGTCATTGAGCCAAGAATTATTTCACTGCCATTTACTCCATCTACTGAAATTACTTTATTCTCTTGTTCTAATAAGTCTTTATTTTGATCATAAAGGACTATATCTTTTTTAACCTTTACCTCAAAAACAGGAACTTGATAACCATTTTTATCAATTATATCTGCAGAAATAGAAAATTTTGCATCAGATCCATCAATTGGAACGTCTGCCATCATTTTATATCTAACGTCATCTCCAAATAAAGAATCTTTTACTGATACAAATCCAAGCGTATCTACAACAGTCACTTCTTTTAACATATCAATTCTGAAATTTCTATCATACTCTAAGTAAGATGAGTCTCTTTTTTCGATCAAAGTAAATATGCCATTATCAATAAAACTTACAAGGCTGTCAAAATTATCAGCATAGAAACCATTGACATCTTTATGAGCAACTTGAGCAGTCTTTATATCTTTTGGCCTATCAATTACTTCTGCATATCTTTCATTTTTCACTCTATTAAATTTAATAGGTCCATTTATTGAGCTATATATTTGAGCAGCAAAAAAAATTGATAGCGCCCATAGGAAAAATTCTAAACCACGTTTCTTGTTCATTTGAGTAATTTTTGATTTAAACAAATCTACAATTTTTTTTTTTTCGTTAAACAATATATAAATGAATTATATTAGAAAAATATTTTTAAATGAAAACAATCGCATTGATTCCTGCTAGACTTGAATCTCAGAGGTTTCCAAACAAATTAATTAAAAAGCTTGCTGGTGTGCCAATTATAGCTAGGACATACATAGCTGCACTAAATACTAAGCTTTTTGATGAAGTTTATGTAGTAAGCGGAAATGATGAGATTATTGAATTAATTAAATCCATGAATGGATTAACATTTAAATCAAGGAAGATTCACCAATCAGGAACCGATAGAATTGCTGAAGCAGCTAATGAAATTGATCATGATATAGTGGTAAACTTGCAGGGAGATGAACCTTTTATAAATATTGATTCAATTGAAAATTTAATTGCCTCTTTTCAAGATAGTAGTGTGGAAATGGCTTCTCTAATGACAAGTTTTAATTCATTTGATGAAATCAAAAATCCAAATCATGTAAAAGTAACTGTAGATAAAAATAATAATGCAATATTTTTTTCAAGATTACCAATCCCTTTAGGAGAAAGTGAAATAAATAAATTTAACAGGCATATAGGGGTATATGCATTTAGAAAAAATACTCTAATCAACTTTTCAAGTTTAAATAGATCAAAAAATGAAATATCAGAGAATCTTGAGGGTAACAGAGCAATAGATAATTCAATCCCTGTCAAAATGATTAAAATTGACTTCCACGGAATATCAATAGATACTGAAAAAGACTTTATTGATGCGGAAAAATATCTTTCTAGAAATGCTTAAATTCTTTTCTAAATTAATACTGACTAATATTTTAGGATGGAAACTTAACGGTTTACTTCCTAAGGATAAAAAATACATTATTGCAGTAGTACCTCATACAAAATCATTTGATTTAATAATTGCAATATTAATTAGGTCGTATTTGGGTTTAAGAATAAAATTTGTTGGTAAGAAAGAACTATTTAACCCTTTTACTTCATTCTTCTTTAAATCAATTGGCGGAATTCCTGTAAATAGAAGTATAACAAATAATTTTGTTGAATCTGTAGTTAAGTTATTTGAATCAAATGTTATTAACATACTTGCAATAGCTCCTGAGGGGACTAGGAAATTTGTAAAAAAGTGGAAATCAGGTTTTTATTACATAGCTGTTGGAGCAAAAATTCCAATTGTTATGGTCTCATTTGATTATATGAAAAAAGAGGTCAAAATCAATGATAAGTTTTTTCCATCTGGAAGTTATGATAATGATATAAAAAAGCTTGAAGATTTAGTAATGGATGTAGTTATTAGAAATAAGAATTGATTTTAAGCCATATCGTGGTATACATTTTGAACATCATCATCTTCATCAATTAGATTTAATAGTTTATCAACAATTATCTTTTGGTCCTCTTCTAGAGTTTTAACATTTATAGCCTCTCTTTCAAATTCGCTGGAAACAATTTCCAGTCCACGCCTATCAATCTCTTTTTGTATTGATCCAAAATCTTCAAAATTAGCTGTAATATTTATCTCACCATGATGGGTATTAAAATCTACTATACCAAAATCAATTAAATCTAGTTCAAGTTCTTCAGTATTAATTCCTTCGTTTTTAATTTGGAAATAACATAAATGATTAAATAAAAAATCTACTGAGCCTGAAGTGGCAAGAGTACCTTCACACTTGTTAAAATAACTTCTAATATTCGCAACAGTCCTGTTATTATTATCAGTCGCAGCTTCTATTAAAATTGCAATACCATGAGGAGCATACCCTTCTAATAATATTTCTTTGAAATTATCTGTACTTTTTTCTGATGCTTTTTTAATAGCCCGTTCTATATTTTCCTTTGGCATATTAGCTGATTTAGCATTTTGGATAATAGCTCTTAATCTTGAGTTTGAGGACGGATCAGGACCTGATTCCTTTACTGCAATTATAATTTCCCTTCCAATTCTGGTGAATGTTTTGGCCATATTTGACCATCTTTTCATTTTTCTTGCTTTTCTAAATTCAAATGCCCTTCCCATAATCTATATAAACGGGGTTTTCACAACCTCTAATTCGATTAAATTGTTTCTGATTTTTAAATATATTTCTTTTAGAGAAATATTATTTTCTATGTATGCAAGACCAATACCTTTCTTTAGAACTGGAGAAAATGTTCCAGAAGTTACTACTCCTATATGATTTTCTGATTTGTCAAAAATTTCATAACCTTTTCTTGGAATACCTTTATCATTAATTATAAATCCAACTAATTTTTTCTTAACTCCATTTTCAATTTGTTTTTTAATTGACTCCGAACCAATAAAATTTGTATCTAATTTTGTTATCCATCCAAGGTTTGCTTCAATTGGGGTTACTAATTCATTTATGTCGTTTCCATATAGACAATAACCCATTTCTAATCTTAATGTATCTCTGGCAGCAAGACCTATTGGCTTAACTTCAAAATCTTTAACATTAAAGAGCTCATCCCAAATTTGTTCAACATTTTCATTAGATATATATAGCTCAAAACCTCCTGATCCTGTATAACCTGTCTTAGATATTATTACATTATCAATTCCCGCAAATGTTCCCAGTATGAATGAATATTTTGATAAAGATTTTAAATCTTCTTTGGTAAATCTTTGACATAATAAGTTTGCCTTTGGTCCTTGAACAGCAAGAAGAGATATTCTATCTGATATATTATTAATGGAACAACTATAATTTTTATTGAGACTTTTGATCCAATTTAGGTCTTTTTCTATGTTAGAGGCATTAACAACCAATAAATATTTTTCTTCATCTATTTTGTAAACTATTAAATCATCAATTATCCCTCCATTATCCTTTACTAAACAGTTATATTGAGCCTTTCCAGGTTTTAGTTTCATGATATCATTTGAGCAAATAAATTGAATAAACTTAGTGGAATTCTTACCAGATATCTCGAATTCACCCATATGAGAAACATCAAATACCCCAACATTTTCTCTTACATAATTATGCTCATCAGTGACTGAGCTGTAACTCAGGGGCATCCTAAACCCTGCAAAATCAACGATTTTTGCTCCTAAACTTATATGCTTTTCTAATAAAACTGTTTTTTTCATCAATCTTTATGCATAAGATATTCTTTTAGCTCAGAATAACTTTTCATTGTTTTAGCACTTTTTTCTCTATCCATTATTGATTTAATTGAGTCTGGATACTCTAATTGTGATTTAATGCTATTTTCAACAGTATCTTTAAATTTAATTGGATGTGCTGTAGAAACAAATAAACCATTAAAATTATTTAAATTGTTCTCTTGAATATATTTTTTTAGTCCAAGATATCCAATTGCAGAATGAGGATCAGTAATGTAATTGTTATGTTGATTTAATTTTTCAATACAATCTACAGTAGATTTGTCGTCAAAACTATATCCAGATATATTCTCTCTAATCTTCTGTAAATCATTATTAAAAATTTTCTGAATTCTTATAAAGTTACTGGGCTCTGAAACATCCATAGCATTGGAAATTGTACTTTTAGTTTTTAATGGCTCATAAATCCCTTCTTTAATATATCTTGGAATTGTATCATTAACATTTGTAGATGCAACAAAATGTTCGATAGGAAGACCCATTGACTGTGCCAAAATACCAGCACATATATTGCCAAAGTTTCCACTGGGAACTGAATAAATATTTGGATTCGTATTTTCTATTTTTTTTGATGCTAAAAAATAGTAGAACATTTGAGGTAGCCATCTTGCAACATTAATAGAGTTAGCTGAGGTCAATGAGATCTTCTGATTTATATCATTATCATTAAATGCATTTTTTACCATTGACTGGCATAAATCAAAATCACCTTCAACTTCAATTGCCTGGACGAAAGAAGAATTTGTAGTAATTTGCTTTTCTTGGACTTCACTAATTTTACCCTTGGGATACAATATACAGACATCAATATCTTTTGTGCCTGAAAATCCATTTGCAACAGCTCCTCCAGTATCACCTGATGTTGCTACTAAAACAGTCATTTTTTTTGAGCTATTATTTTCTTTAAAATAGTCTAAACATAATGCCATAAATTTTGCACCTACATCCTTAAATGCCAGAGTAGGTCCATGAAATAATTCTAAAGAATAAATTGAATTTTCAATTTCTTTTACAGGGATTTCAAATGAAATTGTATTTGATATAATATCAATTAATCTATTTTTTGGTATTTCATTTCCGATGTACTCCTTAATAACTTCATAGCATAACTCTACATCATCTATATTATTTATAGACTTTAACAATTTACTAGACAAACAAATCTCTTCTTCGGGAAAATAAAGACCTTTGTCCGGAGCCAAACCATTTATTACAGCATCTCTAAAAGATGTTGGCGCTGAGTTATGATTTAAACTAATATATTTCATCTAATCTAATACTTTGATTCCTTTTGGATTTACCTTAGATATAAAGCTGTCATAATCAATATTTAATTTATCTAGATGACTAGATATATTATTTAGAATAATTTTAGAAGTTTCACTATTGTTTGATAAGGCAAAAATGGAGGGTCCTGAGCCAGAAATACCGCAAGACACTGCGCCACATTCAGTTGATATTCTTTTAATTGATTCAAATTCAGGAATTAATTTAGATCTATCAGGTTCTACCACCTCATCTACTACGCTTCTTGACATTAGATCAAAATCTTCTGAGTATAAACTACTTATAAAAGCACCTAGATTAGCAGACTGTTGTATCATCTTTTCAATTTTTACTTTTTTCTTGACAACACTTCTTGAATCTGAAGTCTTTATTTCAATATTTGGCCTAATTATTACTACCTCTAAAGACTTAGGAGAAGGAAGTTTAATGATGTCTAAATCAGAGATAGATCTCACCAAAGTTATTCCACCTAAAATTATAGGTGCAACATTGTCTGCATGATAGGATCCGCTAACAAAATTCTCACCTTCCATAGAGAATCTGACCAAATCTAAATTATTAAAATGTGAATTTAAAAGTTGATTAATAGCATAAACTGTTCCAGCAGAACTTGCTGCAGAGCTTCCAATTCCACTTCCAGGTTTAATCCCTTTTTTTATAATTATTTTAAAACCAAAATCTATATCAATACTTTCTAACATAGCTTTTGCAGCTATTCCAGCAACGTTCTGATCAATTTTATTGGAAATATTATAATTGTCTAAAGATTCTATTTCCAATCCAATAGATTTAGTCTTGTGAACTTCTATTTCATCTCCTCGATTCTCTAGGCAAACTCCAAGTACATCATATCCACAAGATAAATTTGTGACACTGCCTGGTGAAAAAACTTTTATACTATCCATTTTCTTGACTAGCTTTAATAATATCAGCAAAAACTCCAGATGCAGTAAACTCTCCACCAGCTCCTGCTCCTTTAACAACAAGTGGAGACTCTTTATATCTTTCAGTAAAGAATACTGTTATATTATCACTTCCTACAAGATTGTAGAATGGATGATCATTTGGAACAGCCTCTAAACCAACACTAGCTTTACCATTATCAAGCTTTGCAACAAATTTTAATCTACAGTTCTTCTCTTTGGCATCATTTAATATTCGGTTAAAATGATCCTTATTATTTTTTAGAGATAAAATAAATTCATCTTTAGAATCAGTGTTTATTGATTCAGTTGGTAAGAAATGATTCTTTTCTACTTCATCATATTCAAGGTTAAATCCACTCTCTCTGGCAAGAATTAAAATTTTTCTACTAACATCAACACCACATAAATCAATTTTTGGATCAGGTTCAGTATATCCTAATTTAACTGCATGAGAAACTATATCATGGAAAGTATCTTCCTCTTGAAAGTTGTTAAAGATATAGTTTAGTGTACCAGATAAAACTGCTTCAATTTTCAAAATCTTATCTCCAGAATTAATTAGATTTTTTAGTGTATTAATGACTGGAAGAGCTGCTCCAACATTAGTTTCATATAAAAATGCAGCATTATTCCTTCTAGATAATTTTCTTAATTCTTTATATTTATCTAAAGTTCCAGAGTTTGATATTTTATTGCAAGTAATAACTCCAATACCATTCTTTAAATAGCTATTATATGTCAATGGGATTGTTTCACTTGCAGTATTATCGATAAATAAGCTATTCCTTCTATTAAGTTCAATTATAGTTTTTTGGAAAAAATCTTTATCAGCTTTAGTATCTGAATCGGTTAATACTTTTGACCAATTGTTTAGGTCAATTTCTTGCTTAGAAATTAACATCTTCTTGGAGTTGGATATACCTAAAACCTTCAAGTTTAGTCCAAGATTTTTCGAAATAAAATCTTTTTGATTCTTTACCTGTTGAAGCAAATAACCTCCAACATTTCCAACACCAGTTATAAAAAGATGTATATCTTTTAAGTCTTTTTCAAAAAAGCTCTCATGTAATGCATTTAAAGCTTTCTTAGCGTTATTTTTATCTATTATTATAGATATATTTCTCTCTGATGCACCCTGTGCAATTGCTCTGACATTTATACTATTATTACCCAGTGAATTAAATAATTTACCACTTATACCTTTCTTACTTTTCATTTTATCACCAACAATTGCAATATTAGCAAGATTTGATTCAATTTGAGATTTATTTATTTTTTGTTGTGATATTTCAAATTCAAACTCTTCATCAACAACTTTTTTAGCTAGATCTGCATCATTTGAATCAATAGCTATACATATTGAGAATTCTGAAGAAGCTTGTGTAATCATTATAACATTAATATTATTAGATGATAAGACCTCGAAAAATCTTTTAGAAAATCCTGGAACTCCCACCATTCCAGAACCCTCAAAATTTAATATTGAAATATTCTCAATATGACTTATTCCTTTAACTATTTCATCATTATCTAATTTAGTAGAGTTTGAAATGCAAGTACCCTCCTCATCAGGTTTAAATGTATTCTTAATAAAAACAGGAATATTATCTTCTATTAATGGTTGAAGAGTAGGGAAGTATATTACTTTAGCTCCAAAGAAAGATAACTCCATGGCTTCCTTATAAGATAAATATGCAATTGGTGATGCATTTTTTACAATTTTTGGGTTAGCACTGAATACACCACTAACATCTGTCCATATCTCTAACACTTTTGCATTTAGATATTTAGCGTAGATTGCTGCACTATAATCTGAACCACCTCTACCAAGGTTAGAGGTTTTACCTTCTTGATTTGAACAAATATATCCTGGAGAAATTATCAACTTAGATTTTATTGAACCCACTATTTTATCAATCGAATCAGATGTTTTTTCATCATCTAATTGAATATTTGTATTAGAATCTTTGGTAAAAATTAATTCTCTTGAATCAATATGGGATATATCTAGTCCTTTCTGTCTTAATATTTCATAAATAATATTACTAGATAAAATTTCACCTAATGTTAAAACTTTAGATTTTTTTTCATTACTAACTTCACCAGTCTCAGAAATTAAGTTTAGAAGATCATCTAGTTCATTTAAGTTATCTCTTAAAAATTTTTTAAGTGATGTTTGATTATTATAATCACACATATCTGTAATTACTTGTAGATGTCTTTGTTCAATCTCAGTAATTATATCACTCGCTGATTCACCATTTTGGTTTAGACACTTTTGAAGAAGATTTGTTATACCACTTAAAGCTGATACAACTATAAATAAAGGCTCATCATTACTCTTTAAAATCGATATTACTTTATCAATTGATCTTGAATCAGCGACTGAAGTACCACCAAATTTTAGAACTTTCAAGAAGCAACTTCTTTTTTATTTATTAGTAAAGTTAAATGATCATCTTCAGATTTGTAATCTATTAGAAGTTTATCACCTTGCTTAATTTTATCAGAGACTAGATTTTCAGCTATAAGGTCTTCAATGTATTTCTGGATCATTCTATTTAATGGCCTTGCACCATTTTTTTCATCAAAACCTTTTTCACAGATAAATGATTTTGCTTTGGAGGATACAGATAAATCATATCCAATACCATTGACTCTTTCAATTAATTTATCCAGTTCAATTGAAACAATTTTATTTATCTCTTTTATTGAGAGTGAATTAAAGATAATACACTCATCAATTCTATTGAGAAATTCCGGTGCAAAAGTATTTTTAAGTGCTCTCTGAATAACTTTTTGCTCAACTTTGGAGGTCTGGTCCAGGGATGATTTTGTTTCAAACCCAACACCAACTCCAAAATCGTTAATTTGTTTGACTCCAATGTTTGAGGTCATTATAATAATCGTATTTTGAAAATTAACTTTCCTTCCAACACTATCAGTAAGAAATCCATCATCTAAAATTTGTAGTAACATACTGTAAATATCTGGGTGTCCTTTTTCAATTTCATCAAATAGTACAACTGAGTATGGTCTTCTTTTTACTTTCTCAGTAAGTTGCCCACCTTCTTCGTATCCAACATATCCAGGAGGCGCACCTATTAACCTTGAAACTGAGAACTTTTCCATATACTCACTCATATCAATTCTGATTAAGTTTTCCTCAGACTCAAAAATTTCTGATGCAAGAACTTTAGCAAGTTGAGTTTTACCTACACCGGTTTGACCCAGAAAAATAAATGACCCAATAGGTCTGTTGGGTGAATTTAAGCCAGCCCTGTTCCTTTGAATTGATTTAACAACTTTAGATACTGCCTCATCTTGACCTATTATTTTATCTTTTATTATTTTTTCAAGTTTTGACAACTTATTTCTTTCAGTCGATAAAATCTTATTGACAGGAATATTTGTCATCATTGAAACTACATCCGCTATTTGATCTTCATCAACAGTGACTCTATTTAATTTAGATTCTTCATGCCACCTATTTTGTGCCTCAAACAATTTTTTCTCAACTCTCTTTTCATCATCTCTTAATTTAGCAGCTTCTTCATACTTTTGTTTTTTTACAACAGAATTTTTAAGTTCTCTAACATCTTCAAGTTGTTTCTCCATGAGAATAACATCTTCAGGAACATCCATATTATTTATGTGAGCTCTTGATCCAGACTCATCTAAAGCATCAATAGCTTTATCTGGTAGAAATCTGTCGGTAATATATCTTTGTGACAGTTCAACACAAGCAACAAGAGCTTCATCTGTATAGTTAACATTATGGTGTGATTCATACCTATCTTTGATATTTCTCAATATTTCAACAGTCTCATCTTTGCTAGTTTCCTCTACCAGAATTTTTTGAAATCTTCTTTCGAGAGCACCATCCTTTTCTATATGTTGGCTGTATTCATTTAATGTTGTTGCTCCGATACATTGAATTTCCCCCCTGGCAAGAGCAGGTTTAAACATATTTGATGCATCAAGACTTCCAGTTGCTCCACCTGCACCAACTATAGTATGAATTTCGTCTATGAACAAAATAATATTCCTATTTTTTTCGAGTTCATTCATAACTGCTTTCATTCTCTCTTCAAATTGTCCTCTATATTTAGTACCAGCAACTAAACTAGCTAAATCTAAGGTTATTACTCTTTTACCATACAATACTCTTGATACTTTTTTTTGTATTATTCTAAGAGCTAGACCTTCAGCAATTGCAGATTTACCTACTCCAGGTTCACCAATCAATAATGGATTATTCTTCTTTCTTCTACTTAAAATTTGAGATACTCTTTGAATTTCTTTATCTCTTCCAACAACCGGGTCCAATTTGTTTTCTTCAGCAAGAGAAGTAATATCTCTTCCAAAATTATCTAGAACAGGTGTCTTAGTGTTTGATGTTGATTTTGTTTTTTGAGTTGAAGAAAATGGATTTTTTGAAGAATCATCAGTTTCATCTTTTTCATCTGGAAAAGCAGAGGATGATGGGTAATCAATGATATCATCAGAACTACTTTTATTAATCATGGTCTTAAACTTATCTTTTACATTATCATAACTTATATCCATTTTTGTTAGAATTTTAGTTAGAGGATCATTGTCATTTCTTAAAATACACAATAGAAGATGGGCAGTATTTATATTGGAGCTTTGAAATAATTTTGCTTCTAAGAAAGTTGTTTTGAGTGCTCTCTCTGCCTGTCTTGTCAAATGTAGATTTTTCTTTTCATTTAATTTAAGTGATGAGGCATCTATAATTGCAGGATTAAGCAATTCAATCTTCTTTCTTAATTCATTTAGGTCAATTTCAATAGAGTTCAATATTGATATTGCCTTACCACCCCCATCTCTTAAAATACCTAAAAGAAGATGTTCTGTACCAATCTGTTTATGGCCGAGTCTTAAAGCCTCCTCTTTACTGTAAGAAATAACGTCTTTTACTCTTGAAGAAAAATTATCATCCATTGTCTATCAAATTTGTTGACTAAAATATACCATTAATATAAATTAACAAAGAAAATAGTTATACTAATTGTTTATTTTGAGATAAAACTTTTCAATTAATAATGTTAATAAATAATTTTTTTTTATCTCAGTTTTTTCCGACAAAATACTAGTCATTTTTCTATTTTAGCATTAAGAATCTAGCATATGGAAAAAGAAAAATTAATCCCTATAAAAATTGAAGATGAAATGAAGTCAGCCTACATTGACTATTCGATGTCGGTTATTGTTTCAAGAGCTTTACCAGATGTTAGGGATGGTCTTAAACCGGTTCACAGGAGAGTTCTTTTTGGTATGAATGAAATGGGTGTAAGATCTTCTTCTGCTTATAAAAAGTCTGCAAGAATTGTGGGAGATGTTATGGGTAAATATCATCCTCATGGGGATAGTTCTGTTTATGATACTATGGTTAGAATGGCCCAAGAATGGTCTCTTAGATATATTCTAGTTGATGGACAAGGTAACTTTGGTTCTGTCGATGGAGACAGTCCTGCTGCGATGAGGTATACAGAGGCAAGAATGCAAAAAATATCTGAAGAACTTTTATCAGATATTGATAAAGAAACTGTAGACTTTCAATTAAACTTTGATGATACGATTTTGGAGCCTACTGTTCTTCCAACCAGAGTTCCAGCTTTACTAATAAATGGTGCATCAGGTATAGCCGTAGGTATGGCTACTAACATGCCCCCTCATAATTTGTCTGAGGTTATTGATGGTATTATACAGTATATAGACAATAATGATATATCTATTGACGAACTTATTCAATACGTCAAAGCACCAGATTTTCCAACTGGTGGAACAATTTATGGTTATGATGGCGTAAAAGAAGCATTCCATACTGGTAAAGGTAGAATAGTCATGAGGGGTAAAGCAATTATTGAGAATGTTAATGACAGAGAATGTATAATTGTTTCTGAGATTCCATATCTGGTAAATAAAGCTGAAATGATAAGAAAAACAGCTGAACTAATAAATGATGGAAAAATTGAGGGAATCTCAACTATCAGAGATGAATCAGATAGAAAAGGTATGAGAATTGTATATGTCCTTAAAAGAGATGCAATTCCGAATATAGTTCTGAATAAATTATATAAATTCACTCCATTACAGTCTTCTTTCAGTGTTAATAATGTTGCTCTAGTTGATGGTAGACCTCAGCTTTTAAACTTAAAGGATTTAATTCATCATTTTGTAAATCATAGACATGATGTAGTGGTTAAAAGAACAACTTTTGAACTTAAAAAAGCTGAGCAGAGAGCACATATTCTAGAAGGATTGATAATTGCAAGTGATAATATTGATGATGTAATTTTATTAATTAAAAAGTCATCTAATGCAGAGGAAGCTAGACTTAAACTTGAAAAAAAATACAAGCTATCTGAAACTCAAGCAAAAGCAATTATTGAAATGAGACTTCGTCAATTAACTGGACTTGAGCAAAGTAAATTGAGAGAGGAATACGATGACCTTCAAAAAACTATTAAAAGCTATAAGGAGTTGTTAGACAGTAAACCAATGAGGATGAATTTAATTAAAGATGAGCTCTCTGATATTAAAGAAAAATATGGTGATGAAAGAAGATCCGTAATCGAATATGCAGGAGGAGACTTTAGGGTAGAGGATATTATTCCAAATGAAAAAGTTGTCATTACTATTTCACATGCTGGTTACATAAAAAGAACTGCTTTGACTGAATATAAAACTCAGAATAGAGGTGGAGTTGGGCAAAAAGCATCCAAGACAAGAGATGAGGACTTTCTTGAAGATCTTTTTGTTGGCACTAATCATCAATATATGTTATTCTTTACTCAAAAGGGTAAGTGCTTTTGGATGAGAGTTTATGAAATACCCGAAGGCTCAAAGAATTCTAAGGGGAGAGCAATTCAAAACCTAATTAACATAGAGCAAGATGACAAAGTTAAAGCGTTTATTTGTACTCAGGATTTAAAAGATGAAGATTATGTTAATAGCCATTACGTTATTATGGCTACCAAAATGGGTCAGGTTAAAAAAACTTCTTTAGAACAATATTCAAGACCTAGATCTAATGGTATCAACGCTATAACAATCAAGGATGATGATGAATTACTGGAAGCTAAACTAACAAATGGTAATAGTCAGATTATGTTAGCAGTGAAATCTGGTAAGGCAATTAGATTTGAAGAAAATAAGACTAGACCAATGGGGAGGAATGCCTCTGGTGTAAGAGGAATTAGGTTGAAAGATAATAAAGATGAAGTTGTTGGTATGATTTCTGTCAATGATATGGATGCAAATATTCTTGTAGTTTCCGAAAATGGATTTGGTAAAAGATCTTCTCTTGAGGATTACAGGTTAACGAACAGAGGCGGTAAGGGTGTAAAAACGATATCAATTACAGAAAAAACAGGTAAATTAGTAACTTTAAAAAGTGTCTCTGACAATGATGACCTGATGATCATTAATAAATCTGGAATTGCTATTCGAATGCAAGTAGAGGATTTAAGAGTAATGGGAAGAGCAACTCAAGGCGTAAAAGTCATCAGTATTAAAGAAGGTGACAGTATTGCCGCTGTAGCTAAGGTTATGAAAGATGAGGAGGAAATTGAAGATCTAGGTGATATTGAATTTACTGGAGATACTGTTGAATAAAACAAATTAATAATGAAAAAACTAATAACAATCATATTACTACTTTTTATATCATTTTCATATGGTCAAAAAAGAGAATTAAGAAATGCAAATAAATTTTATGACTCGGGTGAATTTTCGTCAGCGCTTGATTTATTAGAATCTTCAAAAGTTCTTTTTGATTCTAGTGATGATAAAGTTAAATCTCAACAAATGCTCCTTTATGGTAAAATTCATACTTCTATGCAAGATTTTAGTCTTGCAATGGAAGCATTTAATATATCAAAAGACCTTGGAATAAGCAGTGACCAGTTAGGTCCTGAATTAATGAGATTAGAGAATTCAATTATAACAAATGCAATAGCAGATCAAGAAAGTGGAAACTCACTTGATGCTGCAATTAAATTGAAAATGGCATATGACCTAAATCCTGAGGTTAATCAAGATTATCTTTATTTTGCTGCCGGAAATGCTGTTAATTCAATTAATTATTCACTTGCTCTTGAATACTACTTATTACTTAGAGATATAAATTATGATGGCGTTACTACAAAATTCTATATAACTGAGGTTGAGTCGGGAAATGAAATTGAAATATCATCTGTGGATGAATTTAACCTTCTTCAAAAATCAAAAGATTATGATAACCCAAGAGAAGAGCTAACTGAGTCAAGACTTCCTGAAATTGTAAAAAATATAGCGTTAATTTACAAGGAATTAGGAGATAATGATAAAGCTCTCCAAGCAATTGAAACAGCAAGAAGCTCTAATCCTGATGATGTTTCATTGATAACAACTGCAGCTAATATATACTACGAGTTGGGTGACAAAGAAAGCTTTAAAAATTCTATGGCACTTGCAATAGAAAAAGAACCAAATAATGCATTATTATTCTACAATCTAGGTGTTATAAGCACTGAGCTTGGTGAGAAAGATTCTGCTTTTAATTATTATAAAAAATCAATTGAACTAGATCCATTGTATGAAAGCAGTTATCTTAATTTAGTTGCTCTTATTTTGGAAGGTGAACAAGACATTGTTGATGAGATGAATACACTTGGTACCTCTAGAAGTGATAATTTGAGATATGATGAACTCAAAAAAACTAGGGAAGATTTATATAAATCATGCGTTCCTATTTTAAAAGATCTAATTGCTCTTAATAATAATACCGATGCCATAAGAACCTTGATGAATATTTATGGGACATTAGGCGACAATTCTGGATTTACTGAAATGAAAGATTTATTGGAACAACAGCAATAAAATATTTCTTTTTCAGGTTATTTTTTTATCTAAATTTGTAAATCGTTTTGGAGAGGTGCCAGAGTGGTAATGGAGCAGATTGCTAATCTGTCAACGTGTAAACGTTGCCTGGGTTCGAATCCCAGTCTCTCCGCATATTTTGGTCGCGTAGCTCAGCTGGATAGAGCATCTGCCTTCTAAGCAGACGGTCATAGGTTCGAATCCTATCGCGATCACTATTTTATGAATCCTAGATACCTATATATTTCATTAATAATATTTTTGAATGCTTGTTCTAATTCATCTTATTATGATATCTCTATACCAGCAAAACAAAGCAACAGAGGTGATTATGGTTTAGTTGATTTAAAAGGAAACTTGGTTGTTGATTTTGAAATAGATCAGAGACCTTCTATTATGACTTCTAACTGGTCTTACTTTAAAGAAGATGGTAAAATTAGGTTCGTAAATAATAAATCTAATTTTTTTGATACTGATTTTTCTGAAGCACTTCATTTTAACGAAAACCATTCTATTGTAAAACTTAATGATGGAAGGCTTGCAATAATAGACCTTGATCTTAAAGTGGTTAATACATTGGATGGTGCAGAGAAAGTAGGCTATTTATCCGATGGTATGATAAAATTTTTAGGTTCTAATGGATTATGGGGATATATGAACAAGTATGGAGATGTTGTTATTGAACCAATTTACAGTAGAGCTTCATTTTTTTCCGAGAATCTAGCAACTGTTGGATTAAAAAATTTTGATAATGATAAAATTGAATATGGTATCATAGATAAGTCAGGTTCTCAAAAATTAAAAGTTTCAAGTAGATATAACTTCATAGGTCATTTTTCTGATGGTTTAGCAGTATTTCGAAAAGATGGTGAATGGGGTTACTTAAATAGAAGGGGAAAGGAAGTAATAAGGAGTTTTGATTGGAAAGAAGCATTTCCTTTTTTTGACGGTTATGCGACAGTGAAAGGATTTGATAATGAGTTTGGTTTAATTAATAAAAAAGGAAAATTAAAAATTAATACTCGAGAAAGAATTCCTATTAGCCTTTACAACAATGTTTATGTTTACTATGATTTAAGACGCTATAGGAGAGGATTCATGAATAAAAGAAGAAAAGCAAAATCTCTTCCAGAATTCAATGAGCTTGTACCTCTATTATCTAAAGGTGCATGGGCTAAAAATGGTACAATATGGTACTATATAAATAAAAAAGGAAATATAATTAACAGGAGGGGGACTCCAGAGTTTCAATTACTATTTCATGAGGAATTTTCAAATAATATTAATTATAAAAAGTATCCTATTGATTTAAATCAAACTTTAGAAAGTGAATTTGTAAATATGTCTGGATTTATTGATACTTTTTTGAATTCTGATAACAAATTTTTAACTATTCCATCTTCAAAAGCATTTTTTAATCTTGATGATATTGAGTCATTAATAAATTCCTATAAATTAGAATCAGTTCAATCAATAAAATTAAAAGAGAAGCTTAACAGATATAACAAAAGAGTAGACTCTTATTCCCTTCTTAATACAAATCTCGTTTTTAATGATCATCTGGCTTTAAATTTGAGATTTAACTTCTCTAAACCAATTTTTAGTCAAAGTCAAAATGAATTGATAATTAATCAGGATTCAGACTTAAATAATCTTAGGTTATCAATAAGACTAAACAAAAAGGCAATAGGTAAAAGCTCAAAACTGTCCTCTCAAATTAAAGAACATTTAGAAAAAAATGGATTTACTTATTCAAAATCTACTAGAAGATATGTAAATATTGAAACTAATGTATCTCTATCTATTTCAACTGAATATCGATGGATTTATATAAATATTTATCCAAATGTTTAAATCTTTAAAGAATAGTTACTAGAAATCTCATCCTAGTATTTATTTTTAGCTTATTCTTTATGAATAGTTTTGTTATTTGTTAATAATTTCACCAATTCTTTTTCGGGAATGTTAATTGGATCATTTATCATTTTAATCCAATTATCTAATTCTTCCCTCAAATTATTTATTTCGTCTTTGTATCTGATGTCATTAATAATGTTATTCAATTCAAAAGGATCATTTTTTAGGTCATAAAACTCTTCAAAACTTTTAGGATTTTGAAACCATAGCTTTTCTTCTTTTGATAATAATTCATTATCGTTTAGATAGGATAGATGCTTCATTAATTTCATTTGAGACCTGTATTTGTTATCAAAAGCATGTGGAATATTAATATTATAGTTTCTAATATACTTGTACCTTTTAGATTTTACCGCCCTAATCTTTTCAGGTACTTCATCAAATCTATCACTGGCTGTAAACAAATATTTCCTTTTGTCTTTGTTTTTATTTGAACCAAGAAAGGCCTTACCTTGATATATTTCTGGAATATCAATTCCAGCAATTGATAATATTGTTGGTGCAAAGTCGATAAAGTTAAGAAGGTCCTGATTTCTTTTGTTTTTTATTTTTATGCTTTTTGGAAATTTAATTATCATCGGAACTTTTGAACCGGTTTCATATATTGCTCTTTTGTGTCTAGGGAATGGACCACCATGATCGCTATAAAAAAATATATAAGAATTATTATAGAGATTTTGTTCCTTAAGCCTTTGAATTATTATTCCTATTTGTTTGTCTGCTTCTAATATATTAGAGTAGTTAACTGCCATCGAGTGTCTTGTAATCGAATCATTAGGAAAAAATGGAGGCACTTTCAAATTTTCAGGATTAACTTGCAGCTCTTGCTCATCTCTTAACCAAATTTGAGATTCATGAGTAATACCAAAATTAAAAACAGAAAAGAATGGTTCACTTCCATCTCTGTTTTCCCATGAAGCATTAATACTGGAGTCATCCCATGCTTCTTTTGTTAGTTTAAAATTATAATCTTCTTTACTATTATTTGACGTATAATAACCATTCTCTCTTAAAATTTGTGTAAATGGTTTAATCTGTTCTGCAAATTTTGATGAGTAGAAAGGAAATCCTAGCTGTTTTTCGTGTTCTTCTCTTTCAGCTCTGTAATAGCTGTAAGCTCTTTGATTTCCAGTTCCAATTGAATTTGGGTACATACCAGTAATAATTGCACTTCTTGATGGTGCGCATACTGGATAGGGAGAGTTCATTCCTTCATATACAATTCCGTTATCTAGAAGCTGATTTATGTTTTTTAATTCAAGAGTATTATCTCCATAAAATGGAAAAAAATATTGAGATTGATCTTCTAAAACTAGCCAAATGATATTAGGTTTTAAAGCTTCATTTAATTGACAACTATTTACAACAAAAAAACTAGTTAGTATTGAAGCAAAAAATAATTTTTTTCTCATAAAATTGGTAAATTAATATATCAAATTTATTATTATCAAATTGAATAAACTTAAACTTATATCAATCTCATTTTTAGCTTTAACCCTAATTAATTGTTCTCAAAATGAAAGTAAAGCTGATAAACCAAATATAATTATTATTCTAGCTGATGACCTTGGATATGGTGATATTGGTGTTTTTGGAAACAAGAACATAAGAACACCTAATATTGACAAAATGTCATTTGAGGGACAAAAATGGACAAATTTTTATGCTGGAGCTAGTGTATGTACTCCCAGTAGAGCAGCACTTTTAACTGGAAGACTTCCATTAAGAAGTGGATTAACAAGCAATACAAGAGGTGTCTTGTTTCCAAATTCCTTGAATGGAATTCCTCAATCTGAAATAACAATTGCTGAACAACTCAAAAAATCAAATTATAAAACAAAATTAGTGGGTAAATGGCATTTAGGAAACAAAGATGAGTATTTTCCTATGAATCATGGATTTGACTCATGGTTTGGATTACCTTATTCAAATGACATGGATAATGTATCAAACATGAATTACTGGGATATGTGGAAAAGTGACGAGAGAAAAAATTATAACAATTTTAATGTTCCACTAATATTGGATAATAAAATTATTGAAAGACCAGTCAATCAGAAAACATTAACTAAAAGATATCTTGATGAATCATTAAAGTTTATTGAGGATAACCGCGATAATAATTTCTTTTTATATCTAGCGCATAGCATGCCTCATGTACCTTTATTTTCATCTGAAATGTTTGAGGGTAAATCAATTTCTGGTCCCTATGGGGACGTAATTGAAGAAATAGACTACGGTGTTGGTGAAATTATTAATAAAATCAAACAATTAGGCTTATCGGATAAAACAATTGTTGTATTTACATCCGAGAATGGTCCATGGCTAGAAATGGGTGAAGAAGGAGGAACAGCTGGTTTGTTAAGAGGAGGAAAAGGTTCAACATGGGAGGGAGGTATCAGAGTTCCAACCGTAATCTGGGGTCCAGGTTACATAAAGCCAGGTATAGTTGATGATATCGGAACATCTATGGACTTATTTACTACCTTTAGTCACATGGCTGATGTTGCAATTCCTAATGATAGAATAATTGATGGTAATAACCTAATCAGTGTCTTCAAATCATTATCTAAAAGTCCAACAGAAAATTTTTTTTATTATTGGGGGGCAGAACTTATGGCTGTGAGATATAAGTCTTATAAGTTACATTTTAAACTTCATGAGGCATATGATGGAAAACCAATGGAAACTCTCCAAACTCCACTTTTATATAATCTAGATAATGATCCTTCCGAAAAGAATAATATCTATGAAGATTATCTTGATGTTTTAGGTCAAATTGATGAGATTATTAAAAAACACAAAAGTGATTTGATAATTGCAAAAGATTTATTAATAGATTTGAAATAATTATGATTAGAAAACTATTTTTAGTCCATATTTTAACCTTATTATTTATATCCAGCTGTAATAAAGGAGATAATATTAAACCTAATATCTTGTTTATAATGTCTGATGATCATGCTTATCAAGCTATAAGTGCTTATGATGATAAATTAATAAATACTCCCAACATTGATAGAATTGCAGACGAAGGTATGCTATTTTCTAATGCCTCAGTAACCAACTCAATTTGTGCTCCTTCAAGAGCTGTTATTCTTACCGGTAAGCATAGTCATATTAACGGTAAAATTGATAATATTTCAATATTTGATGATTCTCAAATGACCTTTCCACAGCTTTTTCAAAAGGCTGGATATCAAACTTCTATGTTTGGTAAACTTCATTTCGGAAATAATCCAAAAGGTATTGATGACTTTTTGATATTACCAGGTCAAGGAGACTATATTAATCCAAGATTTTTGGGTAGAGATAAAGATACTATAATAACTGGTTATGTAACTGATGTAATAACTGACTTAACTCTTGATTGGTTTATCAATAAAAGAGATGAAAATAAACCATTCTTGACATTTTATTTACATAAGGCTCCCCACAGAGCTTGGTGGCCTAGCCCCGAAAAATTTGCCGAATTTTATGATAAGAAGTTTCAGGAGCCGGAAACTCTTTATGATGATTACACAAATAGAGGGACTGCAGCAAAAACTGCAGAAATGAATCTTTTAACACATATGCAATATATGCAAGATAGTAAAGTACGCCCTTCGGTTTTTGAAAAAATGAAAAATGTAGAACCAAAAATTTTATATGCTAGGGGAGATGGTACATTCTTTGAACCTAGTTCGAAATCTTTTACTGAAAGATACAATAGAGCTAATGAAGAACAAAAGAAAAAGTATGATCTAACTTTAGATAAGATAAGTAATGACTTTGAGAGTAACTGGCCCAGTATGTCAAACAAAGAAAAAATGCAGTGGAAATACCAAAGGTATATGCAAGATTACCTCGCAACTATTTCATCAGTAGATGATAATGTGGGAAGAGTATTGGATTATTTAGAGGAAACAGGACTAGATAAAAATACGATAGTTGTATATACTTCTGATCAAGGATTTTATCTTGGTGAGCATGGTTGGTTTGATAAAAGATTTATCTACGATCAGTCATTTAAAACACCACTTTTAATAAAATGGCCAAATGAAATTAAACCTGGTACAACTAGTGATGAAATGGTTCAAAATCTAGATTTTGCTCAAACTTTTCTGGAAGCTGCCATGATAAATGCTCCAAGTGATATGCAGGGTGAAAGTTTGATTCCATTATTAAAAGGTAATAATTCAAATTGGACAAGAGATGCAGTTTATTATCATTATTATGAATATCCTTCTGTCCATATGGCTAAAAGGCACTACGGTATTGTTAATAAGGAATTTAAATTAGTTCATTTTTATTTTGATATTGATGAGTGGGAACTATATGATAGATTGAATGATCCAAATGAAATGAAGAATGTCTACAATGATCCTCAATATAAAGAGATTGTTGAAAGTTTAACAGATGAATTATATGAGCTAAGAAAAAAATATAAGGATTCTGATGAACTTAGTAAAACTTTTATTTACGAGTAATTACTTTAAATTTTTTAACTAGTAAAAAATGAAAAGATTTGCACTTTTACTTTTTCTAATTTTTAACTCTTGTCTAGGCGAGGATCAATTAAATCTTAAGCCAGTAACTGTTGCGGAGTTTAGAGAGTTTATAGAGGATTCAAATTACATGACTGATGCTGAAAAATATGGTTGGTCAATTGTACAAACAGATGCTTTTAACTATAAAATTGTAGAGGGAGCAAATTGGAAAAAACCTGATGGAATAAATAATTCAATAGATGGTCTCCCGGTTACACAAGTGAGTTACAATGATGCCGTTGCGTATTCTAAATGGGTTGGATTAAGCCTACCAACTTATGAACAATATTGGGATATTGTAGATGACGATGATAGGTTAATCGTTTCAGATAATTTATATCCAATTTTACCTGTTAATGATGTTAATGTAGTTGGAAATGTGTGGGATATTACCAAACCAATTAATTCAAACAAGGTTAGACTTGCCGGAGGATCTATTTTCTGCTCAATTGATACTTGCCATGGTACTCAAAAAGACAGAGAGCTATTTATTGATAAAGAAACTGGTAATATTCACGTTGGATTTAGTATTTTAACAAAATAAATGAAAATTACTGCTGGAAAAATAAATAGATGGTTGATTTACAAACTACCTGCTGCATGGCTAACGGGAGTTAGATTAAGTATGATTAATGGATCGAAATGTGAAGTAAAAGTTAGATTCAAGTGGATTAATCAAAACCCATATAGATCCATGTTCTGGGCTGTTCAAGGTATGGCAGCTGAGCTTACTACCGGGATGTTATTAACAAACTCTATTAAAGACTCAAATGCGAATATTTCAATGTTACTTGTTAGTAATAAATCAAGCTTTCATAAAAAGGCTGTTGGTAGATTAACTTTCATTTGTGAAGAAGGCGAAAACGCAAAAGAACTTATTAATTCGACCATTAAGAATGTTACCTCAAAAGCTTGGTTCAAGGCTAAAGGTTATGATGAAACTGGAGATTTGGTTTCAGAATTTGATTTCGAATGGTCATGTAAAAAAAGATAAAATGGATAAAAATTTTTATAAAGACCTAAATCTACCTCTAATTGCTGCTCCACTTTTTTTAATTTCTGGACCAAAACTTGTAATTGAGTGTTGTAAGAATGGTGTAGTTGGTACATTTCCAGCACTTAATCAAAGAACATCTGAAGGTTTTGAGGAATGGGTTATTCAAATAAAAGATGAATTGGCTGATTATGAAAAAAAGACTGGTATTAAACCTGCACCATTTGGTGTAAATCTAATTGTTCACCCCTCCAATATAAGAGTCAAAGCTGATCTAGACATTTGTGTTAAACATAAAGTACCATTAATTATAACATCCTTAGGTGCTGTTCCTGATATTGTTAATGCAATTCATAGCTACGGTGGTCTAGTTTATCATGATATTATAAAAAAGAGACATGCTGAAAAAGCTGCTGAGGCAAATGTAGACGGATTAGTTTTAGTCACTGCTGGTGCTGGGGGACATGCTGGATTAAAAAATCCAATGGCAATGATCTCATTAATTAGGGAATTTTTTAAAAAAACAATTATTCTCTCGGGATCCCTATCAAGTGGAAGAGATGTTGCTTCAGCTCTTCAAATGGGAGCTGATATTGCATATATGGGAACAAGATTTATAAATACCAAGGAAAGTCTTGCAGAGGATGCTTATAAAGAGATGATTATTAATTCCTCAGCTGAGGATATTGTATACACGGCTGCTGTTTCAGGCGTTCATGCCAACTTTCTAAGACCTAGTCTTGAAGCAATGGGTGTTACTGAAGAAGTATGGAATGACTCAAAAAAAATTGACTTTGGAAAAGATATGGCTGAGGCTGAGGCTAAAGCATGGAAAACAATTTGGTCAGCAGGTCACGGTGTTAGTTCAATACATGATAATCCGAAAGTTAAAGACCTGATAGATAAATTAAAAATTGATTTTATTGATTCTATAAAGTCTAACCACAGCAATCTAGAGTATCAAAATAATAAGTTTTAGATATATAATTAAATAAAAAAAGGCTGATAAACTTTTTTATATAAAATTAACTAATTATAGACTTTATTAGAGATAATCCGTATATAGCAGCAGTTTCTGATCTAAGTCTATTCTCTCCTAATGAAATCTCAGTAACTTTATTATCTCTTGCCTCTTGAATCTCATCGTCAGAGAATCCCCCTTCAGGACCAATGATAAGACAAAGAGTATTTGAAACAATTGAATCCTTTTTTAAAAACTTTTTTGTTTTAAGGTTTGCCATTATCTTTTGTTCTTTATTATTTATTATAAATTCAGAAAAGTTTTCAATTTCATTTATTTGAGGTTTAAAAAACTGACTTGATTGCTTTAAAGAACTAATTGAGATACGTTCAAGTCTTTCATAATTTACCTTCTTCTTTTCTGAATATTTTGTTACAATTGGGGTTATTTGATTAACTCCAATTTCTGTTGCCTTCTCCACAAACCATTCAAATCTAGATGGATTTTTTAAGGGAGATATTGCAATATGTATAGAGATTTTTTCTCTTTTTTTCTTTAAAATATTCAATATTTTTACTTTTATCTTCTTCCCTTTGTATATAATTTTAGCTTCAGCTAAGAGCCCATCTCCATTTGTAAATTTTATAATATCACCAATATTTTTTCTGTAAGATTTAATGATGTGTTTGCTGTCGTTTTCATTTACTACGATTTCATCCTGACTTTCACTAAAATTTGAATAAAATAGATTCATTAAAAGTTATATCTTGGTAATGGAGTGGATTTAAGGTCTGATATATCAGAGTTTATATACTTTAAATAGCCAACAATTCCAATCATTGCAGCGTTATCTGTAGTATATTGAATTTCTGGAATAAAAACTTCCCATCCTTTTTCTTTTGATTCTTCGTATAATCTTTTTTTTAAATAACTATTTGCAGATACACCTCCACCAAATACTATTTTTTTAATATTTTTTTCTTTGATAAAAAATTCTACTTTATTTAATAAATTATCAATTAAGTTTTTTTGAATTGATGCACATATATCATGTAAATTTTCATCGATAAAATTTTTATTTTTTTTAATATTTTTTTCAAGAAAATTTATAAATGCTGTCTTTGTTCCACTATAACTTATATTACCTTCTTTCACCTTTGGGATTGGAAAATTAAATTTAAGTTCATTTCCCAGCTTAGATACTTTATCTATTTCTGGACCAGCTGGATATTCTAGTCCAATTTTTTTACCACATTTATCAAATGCCTCACCTATTGCATCATCTAATGTTTCACCAAGAATTTTCATTTTAAAATAATCTTCAACTAATATAAACTGAGTATGACCACCGGAAATTGTTATCCCGATAAATGGAAATTCTGGATTCCTATCACTATTATTAATAAAATTTGCTAAAATATGGGCTTGCATGTGGTTTACTTCAATTACAGGAATATTTAGAGAAACTCCTAAAGATTTTGCAAATTCAGCGCCAACAATTAGTGATCCCATTAGACCTGGTCCCCTGGTATATGCTATTGCAGATATTTTATTTAAAGAAATTCCAGATTCATTAATCGCCAATTCAGTAACAGGTATGATGTTTGAAAGATGAGCTCTAGATGCTAATTCTGGTACTACTCCCCCATATTTTTTATGTATCGACTGGTTAGCAATTTTATTGGACAGAACTTGATCATTTTTTAGAACTGCAACCGAAGTATCATCGCAAGAAGATTCAATTCCAAGTATATATATATCTTTATTTGACATTACTATCTTTGTATAACAAATTTAATCAAGAATCACCATTAAGACTTTAAAAAAAATATTTTTAATTATATCAGCTGTCAGTATTTTGTTACTTACTACATTATTTATAAGTGTAAATACTCCAAAAGTTCAAGATTTTATCAAACAAAGTTTTATTGATTATTTAAATATTGGGATTAATAACAATTTAATAATAGAAAACTCGTCATTCAATATAAACGGTGAAGTTGTTTTTAATGATATTTATTTATCAAGTAAAGATTCGGACACCTTATTATATCTTGAAACATTAAAAACTAATTTTCTACCCTTAATTACAAATTCAAATTTAGATAATTCCTTATCAATTGATGGGCTAGACCTGATAATCGATGTTACAGGAAATGAAGTTAAAATGCAAAATGAGGATCTTGAACAAATAATTGATGAAATTTTCTTTGATAGACTTAAAGTAATCAATTCATCTATTATTATAAAAAATGATTCGATTCAAAATTTTATTAAAATCGATAATCTTGTAGCTCAGGAAATTAAAACTAATAATGAGTTGTTTTTCGAAATAAGCAACTTCTCAGGTGAATTTAACGAAACAAAAGTTGATAATTTTAAATCTGAAATAACTTATAATAATCTTAGTTTTAATCTTATAGATACAAATTTAAAATTTGAAGATCAATTTATTAATGGGGATATATCATTTGAATTAGATACAAAATATCAGCTTAATAGATTTAAAGAATCTTTTTTTGAATTTTATTTAGAATCAGACAATTTTCAATTTTTAGAGCAATTTTTTAATGAAAAGACAGCTATTAGTGGAGATATATTTTTTAAGGGTTTAAAAGACGATATTACATTTGAGAAATTTGATTTAAAAACAGAATTATTTGAGTTCAAATCCAAAGGCTCTTTAAAGGGTGATATATCAAATGACTTTGATATGAATATTGATTTAGTTGATATAATCATTAATGATAAAAAGCTTTTTGAAAATACTGACTTTAAAGGAGAATTAAATATTCCATCTCTTGATGGAAATATCTATATCAATAATGAATCAATTAAATATAGTTTTAGTCAACAAAATAATTATAATTCAAAAATTAATATTAATGGAAATGCAATTAGAAAAGATGAAATTATGTTTGACTTTAATGTAGTTCTTGATCTTCAAAAAGATGAAAAATTAATTAGTCCTTATAGTATAGATAATTTGAAATTTGATTCACGATTTCAAATCAAATCAAATGATCAGATAAATATTGATGCAGATTTTCAAATTTTTAAAAATAATAACTATTTTGATTTCGATGTTACTGCAAATACTTTAAATAATTACTTATCATCAAGTCTTGAAATTAGATCTAAAGACTTGATTGTTGAGTCAAAAATTTATGGAAACTTAAAAGAGAAGAAAATAGAATCTCTAAGTAGTTTGTCAATTGAAAATTTTTCGTCTCCTGATATCAATAATATAAGATTTAGTATGGATCTTCAATTAGATTATTCATTTATGGATAACATTGAATCAATATTAAATCTAAATGAGATTAATATTGAGACTTCTGATAATAGCTTTTACTTATCAGATCTTAATGAAATAAATGAAATTTTAGGTTATGATTTTATAAATGAAAAAAGAAAATATGATATTTCTTTAAATGTAAATGATAATAAGCTTAGTTTAAAATCTGCTCTTGGATCCAATATTTTAATTGATGGTTTCTATAAAAATGATAATGATTTAGACATGAATATTAAAGTCTCCGACTTATTTATTGAGAGCCTATATGAAATAAATAAAAATTCTATCTCAGGAAATATCCAATCGAAAATTAATATAAATAGAAGTCAATCTAATAGAACCTTAACTGTAAATTCAGCTTTAGAAGATCTAAAAATTAAAGAGTATAATATTGGTGATCTAGAAATTAATGCTTTTGGTAATACTGACTATAATTCATATTCTATTGATTTTAAACTTTTTAATCAAGATAAGACTTCTATAGAATCTGAGGGAACTCTTATTGCAATAAACGAAAAACCTAATTTGGATTTAGATGTAAAATTTAATGATTTTGATATTTCATTTATCGAAAAGGTAGGATCAAACACTTTAAATAAATTGTCAAGCTCAATATCAGGCCAGGTTAATCTATGGGGTGGATTTGAAAATATTCAGCATAACGGAACATTAATTTTAAATAATTCAAAATTTTCAGTTCCATATCTAAATATTGAATATATAATTAACGACAATTCAGAGATAACTCTTTTTAATCAAAATTTTGAATTTAAAAATATCTTAATAAATGATTCGGACACAAATTCAAGTTCTTTATTGAATGGAAAAATTACTCATTCTGACTATAAGGATTGGAATCTTGATCTAGTTTTTAGTTCTGATAGACTATTTATTATAAATAAAGAGTTCACTGAATCAGAAAAATTTTATGGAAAAGCTTTTATCGATGGTGAGGTTTCAATATTTGGACCTACTAATCAAATTTCTTTGAATATTAATGCTGAAACAGAGTCTGGAACCTATATAACTATTCCTAGGAATCAATCCTATTCAATTGAAAATTTTTCATTTATTGAATTCAATGATATAAATAGAATTAAAAATAACAATGGTCAATCTTCTCAAACAAATAATAAAATCCCTAACCCTAAATCTTTTGATTTAGAAATTGATCTTACTTTAAACAATAAAGCAGTAGTTGATATTACTATTGATCAAGAGACAGGAAGTTACATAAGTGGTTCAGGAAATGGTAATCTATTTATGGAGATTGATTCTGAAGGAGAATTTAATATTTTTGGAGACTTTATTACCACCGAAGGTGTATATAATTTCAAGGATCTTGCACTAATTGATAAAAAATTTAAATTAAATGATGGAGGAACAATAATTTGGGATGGAGATCCCCTTAATGCTCAGATGAATATTTCAGCAATATATGAAGTTCCCGGTGGTGCTAATCCTGCTTTGCTTTTAGACAATCCTAACTTTAATAAAAAGATTCCCACTGATCTTGAAATAAAACTAACGGGTGACTTGACAAAGCCAAATAGTCCAGACTTTGAGATATATTTCCCAAATACTAGTAGCACAGTAACATCTGAAATCAATTATAAATTAAATGATCCTGAGGTTAGGCAGCTCCAAGCAATATCTCTTTTAACTCAGGGAATATTCATAAATGAAGTAAGTGTTTCAATAGAAGGTATTACAAATAATATTTATGAAAAGGTATCTGATGTATTTAGTGAATTATTAGGTGGCTCACAGGGCCCACTTAAAGTTGGTTTAAATTATTTACAAGGTGACAAAAGTGAGATACTTGATATTAAAACTGAGGATAGGTTTGGAGTTACTCTATCAACTGAGATTAGTGATAAAATACTTTTTAATGGTAAGATTGGAGTACCCATAGGTGGTATAGAGGAAACTCTAATAATTGGTGATGTTCAAATTGACTTTATTTTAAACGAGGATAATTCATTAAAAGCAAAGGTTTTTAATAGGGAGAATGAGTTTCGATATATTGGTGATAAGCTTGGTTATACTCAGGGACTTGGAATAACATATCAAGTTGATTTTCAAACATTTAGAGATTTAATATCGAAGCTTATTGAAAAAAAAGAATAAGTTCGCATTTTAAAAATTAATATTCATTTAAAAGAATAGAATTTTATAAGTAAATTTGTGCAACTTTAGCTAAAATTGACTAGTAAATTAAATAAAATTGGTGTTTTAACATCAGGTGGTGATTCACCTGGTATGAATGCTGCTGTAAGAGCAGTAGTAAGATCTGCTGAATTTCACAATATTCATTGTTATGGAATCTATAAAGGATTTGAAGGGCTTATTTCAGATGAAATTAAAAAGCTAAATGCACGTTCAGTAAAAAATATTGTAAATAAAGGTGGGACAATTCTAAAATCTGCCAGATGTTTAGAATTTAGAACAAAAGAAGGCAGGCTTAAAGCTAAAAATAATTTAGACAAGTATGGCATCAATTCACTTGTAGTTATCGGTGGTAACGGTTCTTTACTAGGAGGTAAAATTTTTGAGGAAGAACATGGAGTTAAAGTAGTTGGTATACCAGGTACAATAGATAACGATCTTGCTGGAACAAGAAGTACCCTAGGATATGATACTGCTCTAAACACTGCAGTTGATGCTATAGACAAAATTAGAGATACTGCAATTTCTCATAATAGACTTTTCTTTATTGAAGTTATGGGTAAAGGTTCTGGGCATATTGCTCTAAATGCTGGTATAGGAGCAGGTGCTGAGGAAGTGTTGATTCCAGAAAAAAATATGGGAATTGATAGATTATTAAAATCTCTTAAACACAGCGAACAGTCTGGTAAGTCTTCGAGTATAATTGTAGTTTCTGAGGGAGATAAAATTGGTGATAATGTATTTAAGTTTTCTTCTTATATAGAAAAAAACTTTCCTCACTATGAAACAAGAGTTTCTATATTAGGTCATATACAAAGAGGAGGGTCTCCATCTTGTTTTGATAGAGTTCTTGCATCCAGGATGGGTGTATTTGCTGTCGACTGTTTATTAGAAAATAAAAGTAAGGTAATGGTTGGTATTATCGGTGATCAAATAATCACTGTCCCCATCGATGATGCTTTAAAAGGTGGTCAAGAGATTGATAAAGACCTCGTTAGGGTATGTGATATAATTTCAATTTAAAATTTTTTATAAATGGCTATAAATATTGGTATTAATGGTTTTGGTAGAATTGGTAGACTAGTTTTTAGATCTGCTATAAATAATGATGATTTTAACGTGGTATGTGTTAATGATCTTCTTGAAATAAATCATTTAGCATACCTTTTAAAGTATGATTCAGTTCATGGCCCTTTCGAAGGATCAGTAGAGGTTAGTGAAGATAAATTAATTGTTAATGGTAAATCAATAAAAATTACTGCTGAAAGAGATCCTAGTGAAATTGATTGGTTAGGAATGAAAACAGATGTTGTAGCTGAGTGTACAGGAATTTTTACTTCAATAGAGTCATCTTCCATGCACATAAAAGCTGGTGCTAAAAAAGTTGTTATATCTGCTCCTAGTGGAGATGCCCCAATGTTTGTTATGGGAGTTAACCATAAGGAGGTAAAGTCCTCTGATCTTGTTGTATCAAATGCTTCATGTACTACAAATTGTTTAGCTCCAATTGCTAAAGTATTGAATGATAACTTTATTATTGAAGAAGGTTTGATGACTACTGTGCATGCAGCTACTGCAACTCAATTTACTGTGGATGGCCCATCAAGAAAAGACTTTAGAGGGGGAAGAAGCTCCCTTTTAAATATAATACCCAGCTCAACTGGAGCTGCGAAAGCTGTAACAAAAGTTATTCCATCACTAGAAGGTAAATTAACTGGTATGGCTTTTAGAATTCCTACTGCAAATGTTTCAGTTGTCGACCTCACAGTTAGGTTAAAGAAAGATACTACCTATGAAAAGATCAAGAAAACAATGTTAGATGCATCAAAAGGAGATCTTGATGGAATTTTAGGTTATTGTGATGACCCTGTTGTTTCTCAAGACTTTATTGGTGACAAAAGAACATCAATTTTTGATGCAAATGCAGGGATGGAATTAAACTCTAATTTCTTCAAAATTATTTCATGGTATGATAATGAATGTGGATACTCAAATAAATTACTTGATCTATCAAAATATATTATTTCAATCTAGGTAAATATGATTTTAATAGTTGACAGTGGCTCTACTAAAACAGATTGGATAGCTTTAGATAACAATGGTAATGAGCTATTTTCTACACAAACGTTAGGATTAAATCCTCAAATGTTGTCAAATGAAATTCTTAACGAACGTATTAAAAATAATTTTGATATATATAAGAATAGAAAGGTTGTAGAGAAACTGTTTTTTTACGGAGCTGGATGTGGTGTTGAATCAACACAAAATAGGATTCTTAAGGTGTTTAGGTCTATCTTCTCAAAAAGTGAATTTGATATTAAAGAGGATACATATGCTGCTGTTTTTTCAGCAGTTGATGAAGGCAAGCCATCTATTGTTAATATTATAGGTACTGGTTCAAATTGCTCCTATTATGATGGTAAAGATGTAATACAAAAAGTTCAATCTCTTGGATATGTATTAATGGATTACGCCAGTGGAAATTATTACGGTAAATATTTAATTAGAGCATTTTATTTTAATAAAATGCCTCAATACCTCAGAGATGAATTTTCAAAAAATTATGATTTATCTCCAAATACAATTAAAAATAAACTTTACAGGGAGGAAAATCCAAATACCTATTTAGCAAGTTTTGCACGTTTTCTAATTGAAAATAAGTCAAATGAGTATTTTAAAGAGATTATTTTTAAGGGTCTTGAAAGGTTTATTGAGTATCAAGTCCTCCAATATGATGATTTTAGTAAAGTTGATATACATTATGTAGGTTCGATAGCTTATTATTTAAAAGAAGAAATAATAAGGGTAGGGAAGAAATATAACCTAAACACTGGTAGGTTTATTAAGAGACCTATTGAAGGTTTAGTTGAATATCATAAGAGAAATATTTTGAAATAACTATTTCATTGCAATCATTGAAATTTCAACATTCACATTCATGGGTAATGTTTTAACTGCAATAGTTTCTCTTGCAGGCTCTTCTCCTGAGTTAAGATAACTACCATAGACATTATTTACATCATTGAAGTTATCCATATTTGATAAGAAAATTGAAGTTTTTACAACATCACTAAAGTTCATTCTCGCTTCTGACAAAATATTTTTTAGATTTTCCATTACTTGAATAGTCTCTTCCTTTATTGAGTCATTTATCAATTTCATTGTCTTTGGATCAAGGGCAATTTGACCAGAGATAAAAAGTGTATTGTTTTTTAGTATAGCCTGATTATATGGTCCAATAGGTTGTGGTGAATTAGGAGTATTAATAATTTTTTTCATATCTATAAATTTCTATCAGGTTCTGATCTTTTCTCATATTTTAGGTCCGATAATAATCCAGATTTAATACCAATGAAAAAATTCCAAGAAGCTCTGTCACTGAAAGGTACCCAAGAAAAGTCTAATCTCCAACTATCAAGATCTCTATCAAATCTAAACTGAGTATATGTGAATCCCTTTTGTTTAAAATCATATCCAGTAGAAACACCAACTTTCCACTTGGGAGTTAATGATATATTCGATGAAATCATTAGTGAATTAGTTGAAAAATCGTTTTGACCAAATGAATTATTATACGTTAGAGAATAAGCTAAATTTAATGACCATGGCATTTTATATATATAATCTGTTAAATTAACCTCCTCATCTTCCTCCTCTTCATCTTCATCTAAGTCATATTGACTTAAATCTGAAAAGTCTTGGGATACTCCAAATAGATCATCTGGTCTTCCACCACCGGATGTAGATTCATCGATTTGCTCTTGTGTCTGTCCTCTTTTGAATGTATCATTATTTATTGAATATTGAGTAGAAACATTTGCACTAGTTAATCTTAATAATCCTCCTCCATTTTTTATATTGAATTCACTTATTCTTCTATTATTTTCATCAAGAGCATAGGGGTCAAATGTTGCGCCAGTATTAAGAGAAAGCCCATCAGCCAAATCAATACTTCCTGTAATCCTTACAGGTGACCATTTAAATTCCTCTGCAGCTAAATTATATGAAGTCGAGATATTTAAATTTTTAAATATGTTAATTTTCTTTAATTCAGTTTGAGTAGAATCCTTCGGTTTAATTTTTGCCTCTAATGTATTTTGTATGTTAATCCCAATACTACTTGAATAATTTTTTCCAGGTATACCGAATAATCCACCTTGAAATCTTGTATATTCTGCTGTATTTCCATCTGCATCAATTATATACGTATCGTAATACTCTTCAAAACTTGGAGTATTAGAATAGGAAATACTAGGGGTAATAGTATGTCTAATGGATTGAACTTTATTTTTGGGTTTAAAATTTACTATACCATATATTTTCGTTGTAACACTTGCATTATAATTATATACTCCAAATCGATCAAAACCTGAAATTGTATCTTTTACAACACCCGAATCTTCAGTATAATCCTTATAACTTATTGTTTTACCACTCCAAGTATCTGTATAACTTCCACCCACACTTACGCTAAAGTGCTTTAAAACTTTAAAATTTGTTGTAAAAGGAATAATATGTTGAGCTGCAGTTTTAGCGTTATCAAACATGCCCTTTTTTAAAAGTAAATCATCAGCAAATGTTGCTCTATTTTCATATTTTGAGGAGTATTGGATATTTATATTTTGAAAAAACCCTTTTTTTGATTGTCCTTTCTTTTCAAACGGATAAAATCTATTTGTACTCACTGTCATTGTTGGAAGTGTAAGATTAACTTGTTTTGACTGAGTATTTTGGGACATACTTGTTGTAAGAGCTAGTCTCAATCCTGCAGTGCCAGGAAAGCTTCTAGAATAAGATATTGATGAACTTAAATTATTATTCAAAAAATTAGCAGTATTCAACTGATTTACAGACTGTCTAAAATAATCACTACTACCAAAATTTACTGAGGCACTGAATGAAGAATTTGGAGATGATTTTGAATCTTTTGAGTGACTCCACCTTACGTTGTAAACAGTAGATTTTCCATAACCTGGTAATCCCCTCTCACCATTTATAAGATTTTCATATCTGACAGTAAAGTTTCCAGTGTATTTATACCTTTTCTTGTAGACTGATCTTATATTGAAGCCATAGCTTCCATTAGTATAATAATCACCTAACAAGGTAAGATCAAAAAAATCAGATATTGGAAGATAGTATCCACCATTTTGAATTGAATATCCTCTTAGATTACTATCACTAATATTTGGTATTATAAATCCAGAATCTTTAGTTTGTTGAGAAGGAAAATATGCAAAAGGAAGACCTATTGGTGTTGGAACATTTTTTATAAATAAATTAGTAAAACCCGTAATAATATTTCCCCCTGGCACTAATTTTCCTCTCCTTATCTTAAAAAAGTAGTCAGCTTCTTCTGTATCATCTCCCATTAAATTCCCACCTGTTGTAACTTTTCCATCTTTCAAATAGTATACAGAATCATTTTGTTTTTTCGTCAAAGATGAAAGAATATTCATCCCATTTTCCTCAGATTTAGAATTCCAAATTAGAGCCTTCTGATTATCAAAATTATATTTAATAGAGTCGGGGTTTACAACATTTCCACCTTGCTTAAATGTAGGATATTGACTTAAATTTCCTTCAATATCACTTATTCGTCCTGCAGTAACAATATTTTCTTTATAATCTAATATGATAAGACCAGCTGTCAGTTCAATGTCATCATAAAGAATTTTTGCATTATTATAAAGTGTAATCTTATTATTTAACTGATCAATGGTTATAGAATCAGAAGCGTCATACTTAATATTATCTAGAAGAAGAGGTTTATTTTCAACTTGGTTTGAAGATATAGAATCATTTTCTTCTAAGTTTTCTTGAGAATACAAATTATTAAAATTGAAAAAAAGTAATATTGGTAGTAATGTTATTAAGTTTTTTTTCAAGATTTAAAATTGAGTTATTAACAAGTCGCTTTAGTTAACCAAAATTAATCATAATTTTAATTATAATAATTTCTTAGATGTATTCAGTAAGGTTAATTTTTCTAATTTTTCTATCATTCTCACTTAACATATTATATTCTCAAACAAATATTAATTCAAATTTTACTGTTGTAATCGATCCTGGTCACGGAGGAAAAGATCCTGGAGCAGTAAGTAATGGTTATTATGAAAAAATAATTGCTTTGAGTACTTCTCTCAAACTTGGAAGAATACTTGAAGAGAATAATATTGATGTTGTCTACACTAGAAATAATGATGTATTTGTTAATCTTATTGAAAGAGCAAACATTGCAAACAGGTCTGGTGCTCAACTTTTTTTATCAATACATTGTAATGCTCACTCATCGCAAGCATATGGAGCTGAAACATTCGTGCTAGGTCTTCATGCTAATCAAAGGAATTTTGAAGTTGCTAAAAAGGAAAATTCAGTAATTTTTCTCGAAGATGACTATATAAATCAATATGACGGTTTTGATCCAAGTGATCCAGAGTCAGTTATAAGTTTAATGGTTATGCAAGAGGATTATTTAGAAAAAAGTATACTTGCCGCTGAATATATACAGAACGGATTCGTCAATAAATTAAAAAGAAAAGATAGAGATGTTAAACAAGCAGGATTCATTGTTTTAAAGTATACTACCATGCCAAGCGTATTAATTGAGCTAGGTTTTTTAACTAATAAAACTGAGGGAGCATACTTGAACTCATTAAATGGACAAAAAGAAATGGCTGACGCGATTGCTACAGCTGTAATTAAGTATAAAAATGATTTTTTTCAAAATTTAGCACCAACTTCAGGTTTAACAGATTCTATTGAAAATAATATTACTTACAGAGTTCAGATTGCTGCTAGCAAGAGACTTCTACCGTTAAAACCCTATAACTTTAAGGGCTTAGAGTCAATTGATGTAGTAAAAGAAGGAAATCTGTATAAGTATTTATATGGTGAACATCAAACAATTGAAGATGCAAAATCATCTCTAGAAGAAGCAATAAAAAGTGGACATAAAGGTTCTTTTATTGTAGGATATGTAAACAATAAAATCAAAATTTTAAACTGACATAACGGTTCTTTTATCTGCTAAACAAATAATTCTTATTTTTACAACAGTAAACCTAAACTGCCTTGAAACTATCAAAAGAAATTAAAGCCGCAATTTTTGTGCTAACTTCTATATTGTTATTCATATTTGGATTTAATTATCTTAAAGGAACATCCCTAATTGATAGGCAAAAAACTTTATATGCTGTATATGACGAAGTAGATGGATTATTGGTAGGTGCAAATGTTATGATCAATGGTTTGTCAATAGGCAATGTAACAGAGTTAGAATTCCTAAAGAATTCTACAAAAATATTAGTCACACTTAAGGTAAAGGATGAGTTAAATTTTTCCTCTAAAAGTACGGCTTCAATATATGAAACTGGAGTACTTGGTGGTCTTGCAATATCAATCGAGCCTTTGTTTGATAGAGAGTCAATTGTGCAAACTGGTGATACTCTAAGGTCAAGTGTTAGACCTGGATTAACTGAGCTAATTAACAGACAGATTGAACCCCTCTCGAGACAACTTCAAAGTACAATTACTAGTGTTGACTCCATATTTTCTGGTGCTTCTAGTGTTTTGAATAAACAAACTCAGTTAAATATAAAAGAGTCAATAGAAGTATTGACTTCTGCTATAAATTCAATTAATAATTCAGCTTATATTATTGAAGGTACATTGACAGAAAAAAATGATAACATTTCTAAAACGATAGATAACATTGAATCAATTAGTGAAAATTTATCAAAAGTCACAAAAGAATTAAATGAATTTGGATTATCTAATGTCCTTGTTGACCTAAAAGAATCTACCGAAGGAATTAATTCTGTCATTCAAAATTTAAATTCAGACTCATCAAGTTTGGGTAAATTAATTAATAAGGATGAATTATATGAAAATTTAAATTCCTCAATACTTAGTTTAAATAATCTAATTGATGATATTAATGAAAATCCAAAAAAATACGTTCATTTTTCAATTTTTGGTAGAAAATAGATGATCAGCATATTACCCAACATAATCTTTTCAATAATATTAATTTTTGCTATTGGTTTTTTTGCAAGAAATATTCAAAGGCTTATTAAAGTCATTAAATTAGGTAAGCCTGTAGAAAGAACAGATAACCCACGAAAAAGGATTTCTAATCTAGTTCGAATAGCTCTAGGTCAGTCAAAGATGGTAACCAAACCAATATCAGGAATATTACATGTAATTGTATATGTGGGCTTTATAATTATAAATATTGAATTACTCGAGATACTAATTGATGGTATAACAGGATCACATCGATTCTTCTCAAAGTATTTCAATCCAAATTTTTATAATTTCTTAATTGCATCATTTGAAATCTTTGCACTACTAGTATTAATTTCTGTTATAATTTTCTGGACAAGAAGAAATATAATGAAAATTAAAAGATTTTTAAGCTCTGAAATGAATGGTTGGCCAAAATTTGATGCAGATAATATCCTTTATTTCGAGGTAGTATTAATGCTTTTATTTCTTTCCATGAATGCAACTGACTTAATTCTTCAGGATAGAAATTTCGATGGATACTACAAAGCTGGAGCTTTTCCAGTATCTTCATTTTTGGTTCCATTATTTGACTCTTTTTCTACTTCAACTGTATATGTTCTTGAAAGAGTTTTTTGGTGGTCACATATATTGGGTATACTCTTTTTCCTTAACTATTTATATTATTCTAAGCATTTACACATTTTACTTGCATTCCCCAACACTTATTATTCCAATTTAGAAGAAAAAGGAAAGTTCAATGTTTTAGAATCAGTTAAAAATGAAGTAATGCTGATGTTATATCCTGAGAGGGCTTCTGATGAAAATAGCCAAGTAGAAAAATTTGGTGCATCTGATGTCTTGGATTTAAATTGGGTTCAATTAATGAATGCATACTCATGCACAGAATGTGGAAGGTGTACAAGTGAATGTCCTGCAAATCAGACTGGAAAAAAATTATCACCAAGAAAAATAATGATGGATACAAGAGATAGGTTAGAGAAAGTCTCCTTAAATATTTCAAATAATAAAGGCAAGTTCGTTGATGATGGAGATAGATTACTTGATAATTATATTTCAAAAGAAGAACTTTGGGCTTGTACTTCGTGTAATGCATGTGTTGAAGCCTGTCCTATAAATATTGACCCCTTATCTATCATAATGGATATGAGGCAATACTTGATAATGGAAGAATCATCTGCACATCCAGATTTAAACAATATGATGAACAATATAGAAAACAATGGAGCACCATGGCCTTACAATCAGTTAGATAGGGAGCTATGGGTTCAAGAAACTAAATAAATATGAAAAAAGAAGAAGTAGAAAATTATTTACATCAGAAAATAGAAAAAGGAGAGACTGTTAGTCCAATTCTTCCCGAGGGTATAAAAAATTATTTAATTGATATTGATGGAACCATCTGTGATGATATACCTAATGAAGAACCAGAAAGAATGGCCACTGCAAAACTTTATCCTGATGCTTTAGAAACAATAAATAATTGGTATGAAAAAGGACATATTATATGTTTTTTTACAGCAAGGATTGAATCTCATAGAGAGGTTACGGAAAAATGGTTGAATGATAACGGTTTTAAATATCATAGTCTCTTAATGGGAAAACCGAGAGGGGGGAACTACCATTGGATAGATAACCATTTAGTTAAGGCAACTAGATATAATGGAAAATTTACTGATTTAGTTGAAAAGAAAGTTACAATCGAGGTTTTTGATGATGGTAAAACAAAATAAAAATTTACATGAAGGTACCTATTTTATCAGAGCTTAAATCAAAAGGTGAAAGTCCTGAATATTTATTCTGGGTTGGATGTGCCGGAAGTTTTGATGATAGATCAAAAAAGGTGACCAAGGCTTTTGTTAAAATTCTCAATAAAGCAAAAATCTCGTATGCTATTCTAGGGAAAGAAGAGTCGTGTACAGGTGATCCGGCTAAGAGAGCAGGAAATGAATTTCTTTTTCAAATGAAAGCAATTGCTAATATTGAAATACTTGACTCTTACAGTATAAAAAATATTATAACTACGTGTCCGCATTGCTTTAATACAATAAAAAATGAATATCCTGAACTAGGCGGTAATTACAATGTAATTCATCATACAACATTTATTAATAATCTTATTAAAGAAAATAGAATTTCAATTGGTGGAGGATACTATAAAGGAAAGAAAATAACCTATCATGATCCTTGTTATTTGGGAAGAGCAAATGGAATTTATGAGGCTCCCAGAGAGGTAATTGAAAAATTAGATGCAGAATTAGTTGAGATGAAAAGTTGTAAATCAAAATCTTTGTGTTGTGGAGCCGGTGGTGCACAGATGTTTAAAGAACCTGAAAAAGGGAATCAAGATATAAATATTAAAAGATCAGAAGAGGCAATTAATTCTGATTCTGAAATAGTTGCTGTTAGCTGCCCTTTTTGTAATACAATGATGAGTGATGGGATGACATCTAAAGAGAAAAATATCAATGTGCTTGACATTGCTCAGATGATCGAAAAAGCTGAAGATTTATGATAGTAGAATTTGATATAATACCCAAGGAATCTCGAATATGGATATACCAATCTAAATCTGACTTTACTCAATCTGATATTGAAATTATTAAAAAAAAGTCTGAATTTTTTCTAGATAAATGGATGGCGCACAACAAAGAACTTCAGTCTTCTTTTCAAATATTAAATAATCGTTTTTTAGTTATTGCTGTGAATGAGAAATATAATCCAATTGGAGGTTGTTCTATTGATTATTCACTTCAATTAGTAAAGGATATTTCAAAAACAATCGACAAGAATTTATTAGATAGATTGATTGTAAATTATAAGGAGGATTCGAATATTAAATCAATTACTTTAAATGAATTAAAAAACAATTTAAAAACTGGAGCTTTTTCATCAGAAACAGTTATATTCAATATGACAGTTAGCACAAAGGAAGAACTATTAAATAATTTTGAAATTAAACTAAGTTCTTCTTGGTTGTCAAAATTTATTTAGAATGAAAAGAATATTTCTAGCCATATTGATATTAAACACTACATTAATATTCTCTCAAGATATTTATTCTGAATTAAATCTTAAAAAGAAGCAGTGGGTTGACAGTGTTTACAATTCTCTTTCACTTGAAGAAAAAATCGCACAATTATTCATTAATTGGGTCTCCCCAGAACAATCAGATTTTGAAGAGATTAAAAAACTAGTTGAGGTAAACAAAATCGGTGGATTGATATTTTCAATTGGAACTACCAAAACTCATATAGACTGGTTAAATAAATTTCAGTCTATTTCTAAAACACCTTTACTAGTTACGATGGATGCTGAATGGGGACCTTCTCAAAGATTGTCTGATGTATTTGCTCATCCATGGAATATGACACTTGGAGCAATTCAAGATAATGAACTGGTTAAAAGCATATCTAAAAGAATGGCAGAACAAAACAAAGCTTTAGGGATTAATTATAACTTTTCTCCCTCAGTTGATGTTAACAACAATTCAAAAAATCCAATTATTGGAAATAGATCATTTGGTGAAGATCCTGATAATGTATATAGAAAAGCCAAAGCGTATATTATGGGACATAAAGAAGCAGGTGTTTTTACATCAGTTAAACATTTCCCTGGACATGGAGATACTGACAAGGATTCTCATAAAACACTCCCTGTAATTAGCGGTAATATTGAGAGACTTAATAAAGTTGAGTTATATCCATTCAAAAAATTAATTGAGGATGGTGTTGTTGAATCAGTTATGACTGCTCATTTAAGTGTTCCTTCACTTGATAAAAGATTTCCATCATCATTATCAAAAAAAACAATAAATGATTTACTTATAAACGAATATAATTTTACTGGTATTACTGTTACTGACGCTCTTGACATGAAAGGTGTACTTCAAGATCCAAAAATTAATGTAGATCTGAGAGCTTTTGAAGTTGGAAATGATATCATACTGATGTCTACTGACGTTAGTAAAGGAATTAAGCATATAGCAGAAAGATTAAAAAAAGGTAAGATCTCAATGGGTAGGCTATCTAATTCAGTTAAAAAAATCTTATCCTTAAAGGCTAGATCCAACTTAGATAATTTACGTGAGATCTCCTCAAAAACAATTTTAAATAAGGTTAATACTTCAAAAGACACCTTACTTTACTCTAAGGCAATGGAATCTGCAATAACATTACTAAAAAATAAATCTTATTCTCTTCCTCTTTCTGATAATAAAAAATATTTACATGTATCATTCGGGAATGATTCAGATTACCTTTTAAATAAATTAAATAAATATGTAGATGTTGATTCTTATAATTCAAAAGATTATAATCAATTATTTCAAAAAACTAAATACGACGCCATTATAATATCATACCATGGTTCTTCTAAAAGCCCGTATGCCTCAAATATTATACCTAGTGCCATATCTCAGGTTATTGAAAAAATTGCTGAGAATAATAGTGTAGTGTTAAGCCTTTTCCTAAATCCTTATGGTCTAAATTCTTTCAAAAAAATTGATGGATTTGACTCAATTGTAATTGGCTATCAAAATAATATGATCTCACAAGAAATTATGGCTGATTTGTTAACAGGTAATAGGTCTTTTAAAGGAAAGTTGCCTGTCTCAAATAATTTTTTTGAGGTTAACTTTGGAATATCAACAAATAAAAAAAATATTTTAGGATTTTCTAGACCAACTTATGAGGGCTTTGATAATAGAAAACTTTCAGAACTTGATTCAATTGCTAACTCAGCTATAGACTCAATGATGGCTCCTGGAATACAAATTTTAGTTTCAAGAAAAGGTAAAATTGTTTATAATAAAAGCTTTGGATATCACACTTACGATAAAGTAAATAAACTTGAAAACAATCATATTTTTGACTTATCATCGATTACAAAAATTTTAGCTACTATGCCATTAGTAATTCAAGAATATGAAATGGGAAATATTTCCCTTGATACAAAACTTAAAGATCTTTTTCCAAAAAAAAAGCTTGCTGATAAAGGCGAAATAACTATAAAAGAAATGTTGTCTCATTATGCTAGATTAAAGCCTTGGATTCCTTTTTATGAAGAAACATTAAATAATAAAGAAAAACCTAGGTCAAGATTTTATAAGTCTAATTTAAGATCATCATTTAATACCCCTGTAACAGAAAATTTATTTTTAAAAAATAACTACAGAGAAAAAATTTTCAAATCAATCATAGATAGTGATCTCATTGAGAAGCTTGAATTTAAATATTCTGATTTACCTTTTTATTTTTTAAAATTTTGGTTCGAAGATATATATAATAAACCACTAGATTTAATAGCTAAGGAAAGAATTTTTAATAAGCTTAATCTAGAGAGAACTATGTTTAATCCATATAAATATTTAAGTCTAGATGAAATTGTTCCCTCTGAAAAGGATGATTTTTTTAGATATTCTAAACTTCACGGTTATGTTCATGATGAGGGTGCTGCGATGCTTGGAGGGGTATCCGGTCATGCTGGATTATTCTCTAACTCATATGAGGTAGCAGTTATACTTCAGACAATGATCCAAGGAGGATCCTATGATAATAAAAAAATTTTTGAATCAGAAACATTTGATATTTTTAATACATGTTACTATTGTGAGTTTGAAAATCGAAGTGGGGTAGGTTTTGATAAACCTCAAATTGAGGGAAAGCACGGTTCAACTTTTGGCGGGGTTTCAAAAAATAGTTTCGGTCATTATGGATATACAGGATCAATGGCTTGGGCTGATCCCGATGAAGAAATAATATTTGTATTCCTTTCGAACAGAACTTTTCCAACAAGAGAAAATACTCTACTTCAAACAAGTAATATTCGAACAAGATCACAAGAGATTATATATAAATCAATTATTGACTCAGAATGAAAATTGGTATAGTATGCTATCCAACATTTGGTGGTTCAGGAGTTGTTGCGACTGAGCTAGGAATTGAATTGTCAAAAAAGGGTTATGAAATTCATTTTATAACTTACAGCCAACCTGTAAGATTAGATGCTTTATCTAAAAACCTTCATTATCATGAGGTTAACGTACCTGATTACCCTCTTTTTAAATATGAACCATATGAGCTTGCTCTTTCAAGTAAACTATACGATGTAATTTACAAACATAAAATTGATGTTCTTCATGTACACTATGCAATACCTCACGCTTACGCTGCTTATATGGCAAAAAAAATACTTGATGAAAACGGATATAAGATTCCAATTGTTACCACTCTTCATGGGACTGATATAACTTTAGTTGGTAACCACCCTTTTTATAAGCCTGCAGTAACTTTCAGTATTAACAAATCGGATTTTGTTACATGTGTGTCTAATAGCTTAAGAGATGATACAAGAGAATTTTTTGGAATAAAAAGAGAAATTGAAGTAATTCCAAACTTTGTAGACATTGAAAAATATGGAAAGAAACATCTTCTTTGCGAAAGAAACATGATTGCACAGGGTGATGAAAAAATAATAGTGCATATAAGTAATTTTAGACCATTGAAAAGAATTATCGATGTTCTAAAGATTTTTAGTAGAATTTCAAAAAAAATAAACTCTAAACTTATAATGGTTGGTGATGGGCCTGATAAAAAAAAGGCTAAAGATTTTTTAAGAAAGAATGATTTAAAAAATAAAGTTATTTTTCTTGGGAAGACAAATGAAGTTGATGAAATTTTATGTTCTTCAGATCTTTTTTTACTTCCTTCTGAAAAAGAGAGCTTCGGACTTGCAGCTCTAGAAGCTATGGCTTTAAAAATTCCTGTAATATCTTCGAACGTTGGAGGATTGAAAGAGTTAAATATAAATGGAAACTCCGGATATACAAGTGAGGTTGGCGACATTGAGTCTATGGCAAATAATGCTATTGAAATTCTTTCAAATGAAAAATTAGAAAATAAGTTTAAGACTCAAGCTTTTGAAAATGCAAAAAAATATGATATTAACAAAGTAATTCCACTCTATGAGGCGATATATAAAAGAGCTATTAAAAAGTCTTAATTAGGATTATAAATACGAATCGCTTCTTTATAAATTTCCTCTTTATTAAATGTCATTTTCTTTGTCTTGAACTTAGAGTACAGATCCATTTGATCAGTATAGTGAGCAGAATCAGGATCATCAGAATTTCCAAAAGAAATGATACTTTCCAAATGGGGTCCTTCTTCATTAAATCTAACAAGTCCAATGTAAGACTCTCCTTGTGTCACCTTATATCTACCATCTCTATATGGTCTTGATGACATTGCAGTTATAACATCAGGAAGCCCCCAAATAGGTATCTCCTTATTTCCTCTGACTAATTTTTGGAAATCTCCGAGATTAATATTAATAGAGCCAAAATTATCCAATAGATATTCTTCTGTATCTGCTAAAGCAGACATAAGTATCTCCTGGCTAACCGTATTATTATTTTCTTGAATTTGATTTCTATAATTCCATACAAGTTGGTAATAAAGAATTCCATAGACTCCGGCACCTTGAGAATCAATATCAGTTTTTCTATCCCATTTCTGAATTATATCTAATATTTCAAATAATTCATCTTCACTATCTAGGTTTAATGTCTCAATTATACTAATATCCATAAAGTTATAGCTAAACTTTGATGGAAATGAATTATCGTATTTAATATCTTTAAAATCCTCATATGAAACTTTATCATAACTCTCGATTAATTCAATTAACCTAGTAGATCTATTGTTGTCATATGTCTCGTATCCCATTGTTTCACTATAATCTTCCTCTTTTGGATTTTCCTCAGCAGATGTTGACTTAAATGGTGAGTGGTTTGCATCATATATAAATCCAGCTTTCGGCTGTATAACCTGAGGCAGATCTTCAATTTCATAATACTCATCCCATAAAGTATTTTTTGTATCTCCTGGAACAATCCCTTTCCAATTATATCCCTCAGCTCTTTTTGGAATTATCCCGTTAGAAATATAGAATATAGTATCGTATTTATCTGCATAGCCAATATTAAAACCAGGGATTTGTTTCATTTTTAATGTATTGTAAAATTCAGTGAAATTTTTTGACTTCCCCATTCTCCACCATTGCTCCAGAGCTCTGATATTAAAAAGTGTTGGAGTTCTAATTGAGTAGTAGCCTAGTTTATTCTTAAGCGTAGGACCAAAAATACTTCTATAATATTTTCGATTAATAGTAATTGGGATACCAAGAACTTTTATATTTATTTTCGCTTTGAACCTTTCTAATTTATATTCTTCTCCATCAACTACATACGTTCTATTATTCTTCATTTTTAATTTAAATACATCAGTTTTATCAGGATAATTTACTGTATGCGACCAACCTAAGTTCTTATTTACTCCAATCAGAATATGAGGAGTTCCAGGATATAGAGTTCCAATTATGTTTGTGCCCTCATTACTACTTAGATGAGCTTCATACCACGAAGTAGGTCCTTCCAAAGGTTGATGTGTATTGATTGCTAGAAACGTTTCACCACTTTTTGTTTTGCTGCTATTCATCGCAATCACGTTGGAGCCTGTCAAATTTTGATCTAAAAAATCATCCTGTGTATCATTATTTAAAATTCTACCTGCCCAATCTGCACCTTGATTTGATATAAAAAGTTGAAGTTGACTATACATCATCATCATTTTTGGGGTAATTGGAAAAAGTTTTTTAAATAAAACTTTATCTGGATTTTTCTGTGCATAGGAGTTTAAACCCTCTGCATATCCAGAAATTACTTTCATATAATCTTGACTAATTTCATTAATATTTCTGTCTATTAGTTCCCTGGAACCAATAAATTGAGTAATAAAATCAGCAGGGGCACCCTTGATTCCAATATACTTAGAAAGCAGTGCGTTGCCGGCTAAATATGCTTCTTGAATAGTTTTAAAATCATCTTCAGCATTTGCCCATGCTAGACCAAAGGCAACCTCAGCATCTGTTTCCGCGAATATGTGTGGTACGCCATACTCATCTCTAACAATATCAATATTGTTTGGATTAATTTGAGAACTTACTAAAGATGTAAAAATAAAAAGAGAAAGAAATATCCTCATTAAGATAGAATAGTTGTTATTAATCTGAAAGCTAAATAGCATGCAAATATTATTAAAATTATCTTTCTGTTTTTTTCGTACCATTCCATTTATTTATTTTTAAGAATTAATGAACCAATAGGAATAAAGAGAAGAAGCAGCCAGATATTCGTTAGATATGACACAAAAAAAGATGTGATAATAAGTATTAAACTGAAAAGCCATTTTTTCTCCATAATTCACAGGTCGAAGATACAATTAATCTTAACCAATATTATTTAAATTTTTCTTAAAAAAAAATGTGTATAAATTTTATATATTTAGATTAAATGATAAAAAAAATATTAAAATATATAGCCTTACTTAATATATTAGTAATATTCTCTAGCCATTTAAATGCACAACAAAAGATCCAATTGTATGATAAAAATCAGGACTGTGATTCAAATAAAAAAGATAGAATTGTTAAGTCAAATGGAAGCACTTATATATATGAAGTAAAAGATCCTGAGCTATGGTATTATCCGTCTGCTAATAAAAGTGTAAATAAGCCAGCAGTTCTGGTTATACCGGGAGGTGGTTATACGTACTTGAGTATAACTAACGAGGGTATCTCTATTGCTGAATGGTTAAATGAATTGGGTATAGATGCATTTATGCTAAAACATAGGCTACCAAACAACTATAAGGGAAAATGCAAACTTGAAGTTGCATTTCAAGATGCATTGAATGCAATCGAATTAATCAGAAATAATTCAAAAAATTGGGATATAAATCCAAACAACCTCGGGGTTATAGGCTTTTCTGCCGGTGGTCACTTGGCCTCAAGTATTTCAACAAAAGGTAAGAGCAGTATTAATAAACCTGATTTTTCAATATTGGTTTATCCTGTTATTACAATGGATTATAATAACCAGACTTGGACATTTAAAAGTTTATTTGGTGATAAACCCAACAAAGAAATTATTTACAGATATTCCAACGATTTGAATGTCAATAAAGATACTCCTCCCACAATTCTTATTCATTCTAATGATGATATGGGAACTACACCCGAAAACAGTCTTAAATATTATTCTGCTTTAAGAAAATTTAATATTCCTGCAGCTATCCATATATGGGAGGATGGAGGGCATGGATATGGTCTTGCAAAAAACAGAGGTACTATTGAATCTTGGACTAAAATTGTTGAAGAGTGGTTAATTTTAAGAAGTGTAATTGATTAGAATACAGAAATTTAGGTAAAGCCCTATGAAATAAGTAAATTATGATATTCTTAGTTTTCATCAATTAATTGTTAATTAGTGATAATTTTTAATAGATTTTTTTTTCATTTTAACAATAAATTAACTTATATTGGGCCCATAAAACTAAACTTAATTAACATGAAAAAAGCTTTTTTAGTTGTATTGATGTTATCGTCTAGTCTAATCTTCGCTCAGAACAATATCTCTGGTAGTGTTTCTGATGAAGATGGTAACCCTGTTCCTGGTGCTACTGTTGTAGTAGTTGGTACAAATACAGGTGTTGTTACTGACTTTGATGGTAATTATCAAATTAATGCGTCAGCTGGAGATCAGTTGACTTTTTCTAGTTTGGGATTCTCATCTCAAACAATAAATATTGGAAATCAAAATCAGATTAACGTTACGTTACTAACGAGTGTAGATCTTCTTGATGAGGTTGTTGTCTCTGGATATCAAACTTTAGAAAGACGTGCTATTGGTGGTGCTATTGGTACTGTTGATACGGATGAAGCATTCAAAACACAAGTAACAAACGCAGCTGAAGCTCTACAGGGTAGAGTTGCTGGTGTTACCGTTGTATCTGGTGGTGCTCCTGGGTCTGCTCCCGTTATTAGAATTCGTGGTATCTCTACTACTAACGATAACTCACCTTTGTATGTTATTGATGGTATTCAGACTACTGATCCTAACGTAATGAGAGATATTAATCCCCAGGATATTGAAAACATAAGTGTACTTAAAGATGGTGCTGCTGCAGTTTATGGAGCTCGTGCTTCTAATGGTGTAATCGTTGTAACTACAAAAAGAGGTAGTTATAATGCAAAAAACTCTTTTAATGTAAGTGCACAATATGGTGTTAGTGAGGTTACAAGATACCCTGACATGTTAAATGTTCAGCAACACGCTGATATGACATGGCAAAGTATCATTAACGATGGTAATGTTCCAACACACCCGCAATATGGTAGTGGAACTAAACCTGTTATTCCTAACTTCTTGAATGTACCTATGCCAAGTGGACCTGAATACGAAGGTGCACAAGCACAGGTTACTCCTGGTGGAACAGATTGGTTTGATGCTATTTTCGACCCAGCAGATGTAACTAATGTGTCTATTTCTGCTTCAGGTGGTAGCGAAGAGGGTAGATATTATCTATCTGCAAACTACCTAAAACAAGATGGTGTTGTAATAGGTAATACAGGTTTTGAAAGAGTTGGTACAAGGTTAAATTCTGATTTTAAAATTGGAGACAAAATAACTATAGCAGAAAGCCTAAGTATTACATATGATAAAGAAGGTACTACTTCTGGTAACGCTATTCAGAATGCTGCATTTTCTTCTCCTTTAGTCCCTGTTTATGATACTAATGGAAATTTTGCAGGTACATATTCTAATGCTGCTAGAGTTGGTATTGCTAATAACCCTGTTGCTGATCTTATTAGAGGTCAAGATGATTATAACAAGAACTTAAGAGTAATTGGAGACATTTCATTCAAATGGCAGATTACTCCTGAATTATCTTTTAAATCACAAGCTGGTGTTACTATGAGGGATCTTAATGGAAGATACTTTAATGCTCTTAACCCAGAACATGGTGAGGCAATCTCTAATAATACTTTAAGAGAACAGAGTTTCAGACAAGACCAATGGGTTGTTACAAATCTTTTGAACTATAAAAACTCATTTGGAGATCATACTTTAGATGTTTTAGTGGCTACTGAGGCAACTAAAGAAAACTTTAAAGGTTTTGCTGCTCTTAGAACAAACTATTTATTCGAAGATGAGAGTTTTTACTTATTAAGTAATGGTTCTGGTGTTCCAGTTATTGATTATGGTAGTTCTAGTTCAAATTCAATATTCTCACTTATAGGAACTGCTAACTGGTCTTATGGTGGAAAATACTTTGGACAGCTAACAGTAAGAAAAGATGATACTTCAAGATTTGCTAAAGCTACTTCTGATGCTATTTTCCCTTCAGGAAACTTATCATGGATAGCTAGTAATGAAGACTGGTTTAATAGCACAGTATTTGATACGCTTAAATTTAGATTGTCTTATGGTGAGCTAGGTAACCAATCAATTGGTATTTCTAATGCTGATATTAACATCTCTGGGCTTTCTGAGGCAACTGGATCATATGTCTTTGCCGGAAGTGGTGGAGCTACTGCAGGTGCTGTTATTGCATCAAAAGGTAACCCTTTACTTACTTGGGAAACGATGACATCAAAAAACTTTGCAATTGATGCAGGATTCTTTGATAACAAATTACAGGTTGCACTTGATATCTTTGAAAATGATACAGATGGACTTGTAGCACAGGATACTCAAAAAATTAGTACTACTGCAATTGATGCTTCTGCGCCTTATACAAACTTAGGTTCTATGAAATCTTCAGGTTTTGATCTTTCTGTAAGCTATGCAGATGTAACATCTAACGGACTCACTTATTCTATTTCAGCAAATGCTTCGAGAGCAGTTAATGAAGTTACTTCGTTAATTAGTGAATTTTACTCTGGATACAGTGATAGAATTGGTTCTATGACAAGAACTTCAGTAGGTGAGCCTGTTTCATACTTCTATGGAAGAAATGTTTTAGGTATTTTCCAAACTCAAGCTGAAGTAGATGCTCATGCAACTCAAGATGGTGCTGGTGTTGGTAGATTTAAGTATGAAGATGTCAATAATGACGGTGTCATTAACGATAACGATAGAACTAAAATCGGTGATCCTCATGCAGACTTAACATTTGGTATAAATATGAACTTTGCATATAAGAACTGGGATATGAGTATGTTCTGGAATGGTTCTCTTGGTAATGATATTTTTGACTATACAGCATTATACTACGAGACTCCTTATTTCTTTAATGGAAATAGAAGTACAAGAGTTTTAGACTCTTGGTCTCCAGATAACACAGATGCTGCATTACCTGCTTTAAGTGAAACTATTTTAAATAATGAGTTTACTTCTGCTAACTCTTTCTTTGTTAGAGATGGTTCTTATTTAAGACTTAGATCCTTACAAATAGGATATACATTACCTGACTCTATAACTTCTCAATTAGGAATATCTGGTGCGAGAATTTACTATTCAGGTACTAACTTACTTACTTTAACTGACTTTACAGGTCTGGATCCTGAAGTACCAAGATTCGGTGCTCTAGATATTGGTGTTTATAGCGCTCAATATCCTTCTAATAGCATTTCGTCTTTAGGTATTAATATTAACTTTTAACCCCAAAAATTAGATAAAATGAAAAAAATTCTAACAATTTTATTATCGGCGTCAATTTTAGTCTCATGTACTGATGACTTTACAGAAATTGACCCTGTAGGGTCTCTTAGTGATGCTGCCCTACAGAATGCAACTGGTGTTGATCTTTTATTAACAGGTGCTTATTCAGTACTTGATGGTATAAGAAACGGTGGTCCAGGTGCAGATTGGACAAAAAGTGGTGATAACTGGTGGCTTGATGCTATATCAGATGATGCTCATAAAGGATCAACTGATGGTGACCAAGCTGACCTACTTGCAATCGAACTATTCACATGGGATACTACAAACCCATATTTTGAAGGTAGATGGCAAGCTCTTTTTGCTGGTGTTAACAGAGCAAACGCAGTAATTGACTTGATCAACAATTCTGAAGATCCAAGTGCATTTACTTCTCAATTAGCACAAGCAAGATTCTTAAGAGGTCACTATAACTTTGAACTTCAAAGAATGTGGGTAAACGTACCTTACATTTCTGATGAAAACTATGGTGCAAGTGAATTTAATCAGCCTAATAATGGTCCAATTTGGAGCCAGATTGAGGCAGACTTCTCATTTGCAGCAAATAATTTAGATACCTCAAGAAGTGCGTTTGGTAGACCAATTAGATCTGCTGCACAAGCTTACTTAGGGAGAACATTACTTTATCAAAGCAAATGGGCTGAAGCTTTAACTCAACTTGAAGCTGTTATTGGATCAGGTGATTATGCACTTAATTCAGATTTCTCTGCAAACTTTAGATCTGCAGGTGAGAACAGTTCAGAGATGATCTTCGCTATTCAATTTGCTTCTGATGGTGGTCAGTCTCCACAAGGAAACAGAGGAGGTACACTAAATATGCCTATTGGTGCTATGACAGGTGGTATGTGTTGTGGTTTTTACCAGCCAACTATCGATCTTGGAAATGCATTCCAAACTGATTCTAATGGTCTTCCATTAGCTTCATGGGCAACAACTGATATTGTAACTGACTATGGAATTTATGAAACTGAAGCCTTTAGTCCTCACACTGGTCCACTAGACCCTAGAATTGATTTCACTATCGGAAGACGTGGAATTGATTTAAATGGTTTTGGACCTATGACAGGTAAGGATAACATTAGAGCTTCTTTTACAGATATTTCTGGTCCTTATGTTAACAAGAAGAACCTTTATACTGCTGGTGATGACACCAATAAAGGTACTGGTGGTTGGGGTGAGCAAAGAACTGGTATTAACTATCATATTTTAAGATATGCTGACGTTTTATTAATGGCTGCTGAGGCTGCTGTTGAAACTGGTGCACTTGAAGTAGGAAGAGGATATGTTAATCAAGTTAGAGCTCGTGCTAAGAACGGTCCTCGCGCTGATTCTTCACCTAACTACGTAATTGATACATACAACTCTGCTTGGACTGATCAAGCTGCTGCTAGAAATGCAGTTAGACACGAGAGAAGAGTTGAGCTAGCTATGGAAGGTCACCGTCTTTTTGATTTAAGAAGATGGGGCAATATGGTAAGTACGTTAAATACTTACATTGCAAATGAGGCAAGAACAATTGCTAACTTTGGAACTAAAGCAAATGCTGTCCAAGAAAAGCACAATGCTCTTCCTATTCCATTAAATGCTATTGACTCCTCTCAGGGAGCTTTAAAGCAAAACGCTGGTCACTAATCAATAAATTCTAGCTAAAAATAAAGCAGGATGAATTAATTTTCATCCTGTTTTTTTTTAATTTTTTTTTAAATTTGCCCTATGAAAAAAACAAACCTACTTTTAACTTTTTTTGTAATTATTGCAATTGCCTCTTGTGATAATTCTAAAACTGAAAATCAGTTTACACTCCTATCTAGTAATGAAACTGGAGTGGATTTCATTAATAAACTTTATGAGGATAATCAAATAAATTATTTTACATATCCATACATATACATGGGTGGAGGAGTATCAGTCGGAGATATTAATAATGATGATCTTGATGATATATTCTTTACAGGTAATATGACTCAAAATAGACTATACCTTAATAAAGGAGATCTTAAATTTGACGATATAACAGATTATTCTGGTTCTGGAGGAGATGATAGATGGTATACAGGATCAACAATGGTAGATATTAATAATGATGGATTACTAGATATTTATGTATCTGTTGCAGGATTAGACGGAATTAAAAATAATGAGCTCTACATAAATAATGGAGATAATACATTTACAGAGTCTGCTAAAGATTATGGAATTGATGACATAGGGAATAGTGTTCAAGCAACTTTCTTTGACTATGATAAAGATGGTGATTTAGATTTATATGTTGCAAATTACCCTATTACACCTTTTGATGCTCCTAGAAGTTATTACTTCTATAAAATGCAAAATACTGATGATTATGAAACTGACAATCTCTACAGAAATGATGGTTCATCATTTACGAGGGTAACCGAGGAAGCTGGATTAAGAACATATGGGTTAACTTTAAGTGCAACTATCGGTGATTTAAATAATGATAGTTATCCAGACATCTACATATCCAATGATTTTAGCTCTCCGGACTTTATGTATATGAACAATGGAGACGGTACCTTCTCTGATGTTGTTAAAGAGACCACAAATCAAACATCTTTTTATGGAATGGGTGTAGATATTGCTGATTTTAATAACGATTCATATCTTGATTATATCCAAGTAGACATGGATGCAAAAGATAATAGGAGGTCAAAAGCTAATATGGCGAGCATGAATCCTGATCTTTTTTGGAGTACTGTTAATTATGGTTTTCATTACCAATATATGCATAATACATTGCAACTAAATAGAAGAATTCAAGGCGATAAACCATTTTTTAGCAATATATCCAGACTTTCAGGTATTTCCTCTACAGATTGGAGTTGGGGACCACTTCTTGCGGACCTTGACAATGATGGATGGAAAGATTTGTTTATTTCCAACGGTATTAGAAGAGAGATAAATCACAGGGACTTTTTTAACGACATTAAATTAAGACCTATGTCAAGTGATAGTCTTCTTTATTACACAGAGCAAATGCCATCAGAGGCAATTGCAAACTTTACCTTTCAGAATAACTCTGATTTAACCTTTACAGATGTGACCGAATCATGGGGATTAGATCAAAAAAACTTTTCTAATGGTGCTACTTATGCTGATCTTGATAATGACGGTGATCTAGAGCTGATTGTAAATAATGTAGATCAGGAAGCACAGATCTACAGAAATAATTCTACAAATAATTTTATAAAGGTTAAACTTAAAGGGAGTGATCAAAATCTAATAGGTATTGATAGTAGGGTCTTTGTTAAGACTCCGAACAATAGTCAAATGCAGGAGTTAACTCTCTCCAGAGGTTTTCAGTCCTCGGTTTCAACATATTTAAATTTTGGGCTGGGTGATGAGTCAATAATTGAATCAGTTAAGGTTGTATGGCCTAATGGTAATTCCGAGCAGTTAAATAATGTTGATATCAATACCACAATTGAATTTGATATAAATAACTCAAATAAAGAAACTTTAAGTGATGAAAAATTAAATGTATATTTTGAGAATGAGCAAATTGTCAGTCATAAGCATGAAGAAAACATCTACAATGATTATGTAAAAGAAGTATTACTTCCTCACGAAAACTCAAAATTAGGTCCAGGGATTGCCACTGGGGATATAAATGGAGATGGTTTAGATGACTTTATCGTAGGTGGAGCGAAAGATCAATCAACAGCTTTTTATTTTCAAAATTTAAATGGGTCATTCTCACAAAGAAGTTTTTATTTCTCAAATTCTCATAGTAGATATGAGGATATGGATATGATTTTAAAAGATTTTGATAGCGATGGTGATCTAGACTTGTATATAGTTTCTGGAGGTAATGAATTTGAGCCTAACTCACCAGTTCTTAAGGATAGGGTGTATGTTAATGATGGACTAGGAAACTTTATTTATTCTGAAGGTTCTGTGCCAAATAATTTCTCAAGTGGAATGAGAGTTTCCAGTGAGGACTATGACAAAGATGGCGATTTAGACCTTTTTGTAGGTGGAAGGGTTGTTCCAGGTAGTTATCCTTTACCTGCTGATAGCTTCCTGCTTGTAAATCAATCCGATAAAGATGAGATTAAATTTGTTAATGCAGATTATTCTGATTTTCCTTTTAGAGATATAGGTCTTGTGACATCATCTGTTTGGGTAGATTATAATGATGATGGTTGGAAGGACTTAATTGTTGTAGGAGAGTGGACTCCTATTAAATTTTTTAAAAATCAAGATGGTAAATTTACTGAGGATAAATCAATGATCGACGAAGATTCCACTAGAGGTTGGTGGTACGATGTAATTGCCGAAGACTTTGATAATGACGGGGATATGGACCTTGTTGTTGGTAACCTTGGTAATAATTACAAATACCAAGCTACCGAAGATGAAACATTTGACATATTTTATAATGATTTTGATAAAAATAATTCTGGAGATATTGTATTGAGTTATTATAATAATGGAGAGCAATTCCCTCTAAGGGGGAGACAATGTTCATCTGAACAGATACCTGCAATTAAGACAAAGTTTCAAGATTATGATGCATTTTCTATTGCTACGCTTGAGGATGTTTATGGTAATTCAGATCTTGATAATTCCTTGCATTATTATACTAAAACATTTTCATCTATTTATTTAGAAAATACTGGTAATTCATTTGAAATGAATAAGTTACCTGTTTTATCCCAGCTATCTGCAATAAATAAAATTTTAAAGAGGGATATTGATAAAGATGGGTATGTAGATATCATTGTTTCCGGTAATATGTACAACTCTGAAATTGAAACTCCAAGAAATGATGGAAGCGTAGGTGTATTTTTAAAATTTGATCCTGAATCAGGTTTTCAGGCTATTTCTACTAAAGAAAGTGGATTATTTTTAAATGGTGATGTAAAGGATATGGAATTTATTAATCTGAAAAATAATGACTATATTATATCAGCTAAAAATAACGATCTAATTGAATTTACAAGAATTAAATAATACGTTTTTTAGAGTATTCTCTTTATTATTTTTTGTTTTTTCTCTTTTTTCTTGTTCCAATGGTAGTAATAAAGTCAATATTACCTATGAAATAAAAGAATATAGGGATTCACGATTTGATGTAAATTTTACAATCAACAATACTTCTAGTATTGACTTAAACTCTCCTTGGTCTTTACATTGGAACCAACAGAGCTCTATAATAGATGAGCAATCAGTTCCTGAAAATGTAATTTATAACTATGTTGCAGGACAGTACTATAATATTTTAACCTTTGGTAAAGACTATATTCTAGATAAAGACTCCTCTTTTTCAATTGATCTAAGTCAGAGGGGAATAGTTAGAAGACAATCTGATCTTCCTGTTGGAGGTTTTATTGTTAGTAATGATGATATTATAGATGTAGAGTTCGATTATGTTTGGAAAAATGCAAAAGGAATAGAAAAACTTAATGCTCCTACTTCAGTTGATAGGTATAATGAATACATATCTAATAGTTTGCTCGATAAATCTGATCTTGACTACATTATACCAACTCCATCTAATTTTATAATAAATGATGGAGAAGTTGAAATTCTCAATAATTATTCAATAGTTATTGACCAGAACTTTAATTTGAGTGAACAACTAATCAATTCAGTATTTGATGGAATAGTAAACATTGATTTTGATAATACCAATGAAGTTATAAGTAGAATTACTGTTGATTTAGATGAAAGTATAAATGCTGAATCATATCAATTGAGTATTTCTGATGGAGGAATCTCTATTAGGTCAGCTGATAGCGCTGGTGCACTTTATGCTTTACAGTCATTAAAACAAATATTTCTAATCTCTAAATTAGAGAATACTCCATTGAAGTTTATTGAAATTAACGATTCACCTAAATTTTCATATAGAGGAATGTTATTAGATATATCTAGAAATTTTTATGGTCCTGATAAGATTAAGCAAATAATTGATTATTTATCTTTTTTTAAAATAAATTATTTAGATTTTCGTCTTACTGACGATGAGGGTTGGAGGCTAGAGATTCCTGGACTTGAGGAATTAGTTGAAGTAGGATCAAAAAGGGCTTACACAAAGGATGAATTTGAAAATTTAATACCTATGTATGGTTCAGGACCTGATACAAATTCAACAGGATCAGGATATCTTTCAAGATCTGACTATGTTGATATTCTTAAATATGCAAGTGAAAGAAATATCAGCGTTATTCCTCAAATAAGTGTGCCCTCTCACATGAGATCTGCTATAGTTTCAATGAATGCTAGATATCAAAAATATATGGAAATGGGTAATCAAGTCGAAGCTGAAAAGTATTTATTGATCGATCCAGATGATAAAAGTGAATATTACTCAGCTCAGGGTTTTACTGATAATATAATGAACATATGTAGGGAGAGCTCATTTACATTTTATGAAAAAGTAATTGATGAGATCTACTTAATGTATAAGGATGCAGGTATTGAGATGGCTAAGTTCGGTGTTGCTGCAGATGAATTACCATATGGAGCATGGCAGAAATCACCAATGTGCGATAAGTTTATGAGTGAAAATTCAATTTCAGGAGATTACAACGCACTTTATGAACTTATGCAGAGAAGAATTTATAATAAGATCTCTTCATATGGTGCAACAATGACTGGATGGGATGATATACTACTAAAGTTGACTGAGAAAAATCAGTCTGAAACTCAAATTAAAGACTTTTTTAAGGATGATGATATATTACTATTTGTTTGGAAAAATGATTGGGGTGAAGGAAGACAAGATATGATATACAAGTATGCTAATCTTGGATATAAGACAATAATGAGTAACTCAAGTGCTTTTTATTTTGATATGGTAGATGATAAAGATCTTGACAACATTGGATTATCGTGGAGCGGTTATGCTAATTATAAAGATATGTGGACTGTTGATGTTTTTGATGTATTCAATGATTTATATGGTGTAGAGAAAAATAATATTTCTAGAGAGTATATTGAAAATTCAGTTAAACTAGACGAAGATAAAAAGGATAATATAATAGGTGTTCAATCACAAATTTGGAGTGAAACCATTAGAAATGAAGGAATTCTGGATTATATGTTTATGCCAAACATAATAGTGTTCTCTCAAAAGGCATGGTCCCACGAAAACTCTTGGATGGATATCTCAAATAATGATTCAAAGAGAGAAAAAATTGAAAATGAGTGGAATAAATTTGCGAATAATATTGGACAACGGGTCCTACCGATGGTTGATAATATTTTTGGTGGACTAGCTTACGATCTCCCTAAACCTGGAGGTATAGTTGCAAATGACACCTTATATGCAAATACTGTATTTCCTGGCTTAAACATTAAGTATACACTTGATGGATCAAATCCAGAATTTTCTAGTGAAACTTTTACATCACCCATAAAAATAAATGAGGGTGATATTATAAATCTTAGATTATTTGATAATACTGGTAGGGGAGGAAATAGTATAATTGTTGAAACTAAATATGAATAAAAGACTACTCTCAATTGATGTTTTAAGAGGTATGACTTTAATCTTCATGATTATTGTTAATACACCAGGTTCTTGGAATCATGTGTACGCGCCTCTTCTTCATGCTGATTGGAACGGTTTAACTCCAACTGACTATATTTTTCCAAATTTTTTATTTATTGTTGGAGTTTCAATTGTATTGTCGCTAAACAATATAAAGAGTGACTTAAGTAAAAATCAAGTAATGAAAAAGATTATTTGGAGGTCATTTAAGATTTATCTTGTAGGATTATTTCTCTGGGTGTTTCCTGACTTTGACTTTGATAATATAAGATGGACTGGAGTTTTACAGAGAATATCTTTTGTTTTTTTATTCTGTGGCTTTATTTACTTATTTATTGAAAAGAAATATTTTATTTATTTGTCTTTCATAACGCTGGTAATATATTGGGCGGTTATGTTATATTTTCCAGTTCCAGGTATTGGCCAACCAGATTTAAGTGTACCTGAACTTAATCTAGCACACTATATTGATAATAAATATTTACCAGGTGTAATGTGGCAAGATACGTGGGATCCCGAGGGAATTCTTACTACAATTCCATCAATTATTACAGGTGTATTTGGTTTAATTGCTGGTTCAATTCTTGTTAGTAAAATAAATATCAAGGATAAAATTATCAAACTATTCTCAATTGGTCTTGTATTAGTTTTTGTTGGAGACTTCTTTAGCTGGTCTTTTCCTGTAAACAAAAATCTTTGGAGTACATCATACACATTCCTTATGGCAGGTATGTCTTTTATGTTAACTGCTGCTTTTACATATCTTATTGATGTTAACGGTTATAATAAGTTTAAGATGTCTCAAGTTTTTGGAACTAACTCAATTTTTACTTATGTCTTGGCAGGTCTGTTAACATCAATATTCTACAGTGAGAGAGTTTTAGGGATTGAGCTAAATACTTTTTTTGTAGATACTCTAATTAGCATTGGAGTTTTCCCTAAACTAGCTTCGCTCATCTATGCCATTATATATGTGATGATCATATACATACCTGCATATTATTTATTTAAAAAGAAGATATTTATCAAGCTTTAATTGTTGCACTCATCAAAATCTAGAAGATTATCTAAATAAGACTTGTTAGTTTTATAGAAATATATTGTATTTCCACCTGTAGCCTTAGTTTTTTCAACTACAGTATCATTCACAATAGTGTACAACCAACTGGATCCATTAAAATTTTCAGATAGATTTTCTTTGGTTTGATAATTAAATTCAGCATTTACTATAAAGTTATTCTCATAATCATAGCAATTATCTCCTGATATGTATACCTCAAGGTAAGCTCCATTTATTTTATCGTTGAAAGTCCATATTGACTGATTATTATTAGTTGTCCAGTAAGTTCCATCTAAACACTCTAGAAAAGTTTTACACTCTGCTGTTTTTTCACTTTCAGAACAACCTGAAATTAAAAAAAGGATCAATAAAAATATTGTAATGTTGATTTTTTTCATTTTAATATATATAAGGAACTTGATCAAGAGCGAGTTTTATATTTTTCTCAGGTCTTTGACAAGTTTTATTTTGACATACATAAATATAAGTCTCATCATCAAAATACCTATCAATAAATAAAGGAATTTGACTTTCAATATCTGATTGGACTACCAAAGTATTTGGAATGAAAATATTAGTAATTTCATCGGTTACATTCTTTGAATTTGGTCCAATTACAGCAATTTCATAAAATGACTCAACTCTATTAAGTATATTATTAGCCCATACAGAGTAAGAATTTATATTACCGTCAATTATATCCTTAACAGCTGAGACCATTTTGTCTGATAAGTCTAAATAATAGTCATCAAAAATTATATGTCCAATATTATAAAGTTGCTCTGCAATTATTGAATTGGGTGATGGTATCACACCATCATCAATAGATATTACCTTAGAAAATAGTTCTTCATTGTTACTGTAAAAAAGGAGATCTGAATTGCTGTCTTTATATATATCTAATGCTTGATCTGTTATTTTTTTTGAAAAATCAAAGTATGATTGAAGACCTGTAGCTTGAAAAAGTTTCATAGAGGCCTTTGAAAAATAAGCGTAATCTTCAAGAACCCCTTCTTGAAACTGATTCTCCTTGTAAGTATGAATAAGTTTATTTTTTCTAAATGATTTTTTCTCAAGTTCATCAAACATACTAATGGCTATATCTAGAAATTCTTCATTTCTAAATGCTTCATAGGCATCAATAAGTCCAATTATAACTAGAGAATTCCAGGACACTATGATTTTATCATCAATTCGAGGTTTAGTTCTTTCTGACTTAATTTCTAAGATTCTTCCAATCCATTCTTTTTTTAAATCTTTAAGTTCTTCAATGCTTATGTTATTTGATTTTATCCAGTCATCTTCTAATGAATATTCATTAGGAAGGAGTAGAAATTTATCATCTTCCCATGGATTGTCTAACTCTATGTTGAAGTAACTTGTAAATAGATCAAAGTCAGTATTTCTTGAGATTTCTTCTAATTCATCTTTTTTAAATGAATAGTATTTACCTTCCTCACCGTCAGTATCAGCATCCATTGCCGCAAAAAATAAGTTATCTCCACTTGATAATTTAGATTTTAGGAAAGTAATTGTTTTGTCAACAACATCCTTATATGATTCTTTCTGAAAAATTTTAAAAGCTTTTGAATAAAGACTAATCATCTGTGCTTGATCATATAGCATCTTTTCAAAGTGTGGAACTTTCCATTCATCTTCAACTGTATATCTATAGAATCCTCCTTCCACAAAGTCATTTAGTCCACTAGATGCAATAATATCAAGTGTTTTTTCAGTATGATCTAAAACACTTTTATCTTTATATAATCTACCATAATTAAGAAGAAAAATATATTTTGAGGGTGAGACAAATTTTTGCTGTGCTATATCTCCGCCATTTGTTAAATCCCATCTTTCTCTCCAAGAATTTAAATTTTCGTTGAGGTATTCACTGTCAAATATTGAAACTTCTTCTTGTTTTTTTATAGTGTTAATATCTGTGACACCTTCCTTAACATTACTCGCTATTTCTTTCAGTCCATCGTAATTATCTCTTTTTAGTCTAATTATTCTTTTTAAAATATCATCCCACTGAGAAGTTGTATGGTAAGTTCCGGCGTAGATAGGGCTTCCGTCGGGTAATGTAATCACGTTTAATGGCCATCCACCCATACCAGTCATAAGTTGAGAAGCAGTCATGTAAACTTGATCAACATCAGGATTTTCTTCTCTATCTACCTTAATATTAATGAAATGTTCGTTCATCACATCGGCAATTGAGTCATTTGCAAATGTCTCATCTTCCATAACATGGCACCAATGACAACTCGAGTATCCAATACTTATTACTATTAATTTATCTAATTCTTCTGAGATATCGAATATAGAATTAGACCATCTTTGCCAATTAATTGGGTTTTTTGAGTGTTGTTTTAAATAAAGGCTTGTCTCTTTACCAAGTTGATTTTTATTAATCACTTCTGAGTCTAAATTAGTATTACATGAAAATGATATAAGTAAAATTAAGACATATAAACTTATTTTTAGTAAGCTGTAAATTTTCAAATTCACATTATTAATCATATTAAAAATTAATTTGTTAAAAAATATCATAATTTTTTTCTGATTTCATAAATCGATAAAAAATTGTCATGTCAAGATGTTTTAAAAATTCATCTAACAGTAAATTTATATCACAAAGGTACACTAACCTAATTTATGTTCGCTACTGTAACGTAGTATCTGATTTGCAAACCTGCCTTTTTATGGTTTTTTAGGCAGGTTTTTTTATCGACAATATTCATCTCCTATTTCAACTGAGTTGAACGTCTCTTCATCAACTTTACCTGAACCATATGGATCAGGAATTCCTGAGCCAGTGGAACTTCTGGATGCTTGAAAATCAAACGTTCTATTTAAAAGAAAATAGTATTCTCCATTAATTATCTCTTTACCTTCAATTCTATAACATGTCTCTTTATCCTTACTACAAGATGATAAAGAAAAAATTAAAAGAATTATAAAGAGAATTCTCACTTTTATTCGTATTGTTTCCAGACAAAAGTTGAACCATCATTATTTACAGCAAGTACTTCAAACTCAGCTCTTTCTTGTGAAACTTCCATACCAGGGACATTTACTCCTGCTGGCATTCCTGGAACGGTTATCCCTTTAATGTTAGGTCTTTCACTTAAAAGTTTTTTAATGGCGTCATGAGGTACATGTCCTTCAACAAAATACCCACCAATAAAAGCAGTATGACAAGATTGAAGTGTTACATCTATACCAGCCTCTACTTTAGCAGAGAACATATCATTTGTTTTTATAGTCTCAATATCGAAACCATTTTGTTGCATATTGGTTGCCCATCCAGAACAACAGCCGCAAGTTGGTGATTGATAAACTACTAATTTTTCTTTTGTATCTTGGTTGTTACATGCGAAAAGAAGTAGTGAAAGCGTAAAAATTATTTTTTTCATAATGCAAATATCGTTTTTTTTTAAATATGGAACTCAACCAACAAACGTTAAAAAAAGCTTATAGTTTTTTGTCTAAAGATAAATGCTTAAAATTTTTAATTAATAAATTTTCAAATCAAATAAATATCAATGAGAGATATGATAATAATTATGCTAAGGCACTATCATATCTTATTATTGAACAACAGGTAAGTTTCAAGGCTGCCATAAAAATCAAGGAAAGATTTAAAAATAAAATATCTAACCTAACTAATTCAGAGGTTATGGATTTGAATATTAATGATTTAAAATCAGTTGGTATATCATTTAGAAAAGCCCAATACATAAAAAATGTTTATGAGTACTTTAGTAAATCAACTTTTGATTTTTTATCTGCCTCAAATGAAAGTGTAACTGAAGAATTGACAAAAATTAAGGGCATTGGCAAATGGTCATCTGAAATGTTTTTAATGTTTGTGCTTCTAAGAATAGATATTTTTTCTAAGGGTGACCTTGCATTAATGAATAGTATTAGACTAAACTATAATATTGATAAAATAGAAAACTATGATCTTGATACTCTAATTAACTCATGGTCACCATATAAAACAGTTGCTTCTCTGCTTTTATGGAAATCCATTGAGGAAAACTATATTTATTCATAATATGTTAACTTTATTAAAGTGGAAAAGCTAAAGGAACTTATAATTAAAACATATTTTGATATAATGTCAAACCCACTTCTATCAATTGTTGTAAGAATAGCTTTTATCTGCTTAGTTTTAATATTGATTGCATATTTTCTATTTTATACAATAATTTTTACAGTAATATTAATCCCTATATATTATATTTGGAAGTATATTAAATCTAATTAAATTGTCAAAACTTAAAAATGAAGAAATAGCCGATCAGCTCAAAGATCTTAACGATTGGAAATATACAGACAATTCTTTAATAAGATCTTATCAGCTAGAATCATTTATGGATGTAATGAGTTTTGCAAATTTAGTTTCTGACAAATCAGAAGAAATTGATCACCATCCTAAAATGATAATTGATTATAATAATATAACATTTATTCTTACTACTCATAGTGAAGGGGGTGTAACAAAATTAGACTTTGATTTAGCATTATTTATTAATAATATTTATTATGAATTATATGAGAGTATCTAAAAATCCTATTAAAACATTTTTTTTGTTTTTATTGTTAGTTTCTTGTTCTGGTCCTGAAGAGCTAGATTTAACAAATATTGAAAATGGAGTAATCAATTTTTATGATGATATTGATGAAACCGACAATGCTTCTGATGCAAATACATTTCCAACTATGAAAATCTCTACAAATTTTCAAGATATTGTTGATGAACCAAAAATCAATGCTGAGCTATTAGTAATAGAGAACAATACAGAAAAAAATTATAAAATTGGGATTGAGATAAGAGGTAGCTCATCAAAAATGTTTCCAAAAAAATCTTATGGTATTGAGACAAAAAGCTCAGATTGGTCAGAGGATATTGACGTTGACCTCGGTGGCTTCCCAGAAGAAGAAGATTGGATCTTATATGGCCCATACACTGACAAATCGTTAATTAGAAATAAACTTACATTTGATTTATCAAATTCTATCGGCTTTAAAGCTAGTAATACCAAGTTCTATAATCTCTTTATAAATGAACAAAGTAAAGGATTGTATATTTTAATGGAAAAAATTAAAAGAGATAAAAACCGAGTAGATCTTCCCGCGATTGAGGAAAACTCTATTGAAGGAGGATATATTATTAAAATTGATAAGGCTACAGGAGACAGTTCATGTGAAAGTTGCTATAATAGATCATTCTCATTTAGATCTAACTATGATGGAAATGGATCTCTTTCTGAAAACTCTCCAGTTTATTTCATTTATCATTATCCAAAACCTGATGTAATTACTGAAGATCAAAAGAGTTATATACAGTCCGTAATTGATACATTTGAGACAGTATTAGTCTCTGATGATAATTTTGATGATATTAATGAAATTATTGACATTGATTCATTTGTTGACTTTTTTATAATTAATGAGTTAACAAAAAATATTGACGGATATAGACTTAGCACATATCTAAATAAAGACTACAATGGAAAATTAAAGATGGGCCCTATTTGGGATTTTAACCTTGCTTTTGGAAATGCCGATTATTGTGACGCAGCTAATACTCAAGCATGGCTTTATAACTTTAATCGTGTTTGTCCCGGTGACTTATGGCAAGTTCCATTTTGGTGGAGAAAACTTATGGAAAGTGTTTATTTTAAAGAAAGACTAAAGGAAAAATGGCAATTATATAGGTCAACAGAACTTAGTGATGGATCTATTGATAGCCTAATTGATTCCTACGTTGAATATCTTGATACAAATACTATGATCAGTCAAAATTTTTATGTTTGGCCTATTTTAGGAAAGTATGTTTGGCCAAATTATTTCATAGGATCTTCTCATAATCAAGAAATTGATTTTCTAAAGGGGTGGATATCTCAAAGATTAAATTGGATGGATGGTCAAATAAATAATTTCTAAGGTACTCTTCTACCGGAGCTTGCCTCTAAAAGTTCAAACCAATCGATCAGATCCATATTGATTTTTTCTGCTTTTAAAGATCTTGCAATTCTCTCCTCTTTGGTTGTGCCAATTACAGGAAAAATTTCTGACTTATGTTTTAATATCCAACTTAACAGAACTTCATCTTCCTTACAAGAGTATTTTAAGCTGATATTTTTTACTTTATCTAATAATGCCTTATTTTTTGATGAAAAATAGTTTCCTAAAGGGCTATAAGCCATTGGTTTAATATCATTAATTTGCATAAAGTCAAGAGTTCCATCAAACATTGGATTAAAATTAGTCAATGAAAACTCAATTTGATTAAATGATATTTTTAACTCCATCTGAATTAATTTCATCTGTGATGCTGTAAAATTTGATACTCCAAATTTTCTAATCATTTTTTTATCAATAAGTTCATTTATTGTATCAGATATTTCTTTAATATCCATTATTGGACTTGGTCTATGAAGTAAAAGGCAATCAATATAATCAGTGTTTAAGTTTTTTAGTGAATTTTCAACTGATTTTAAGATATGTTTTTTGGAATAATCATAATGCTTAACATTTATTGGAAGTTTATCACATGGATACATAATTCCACATTTTGAAATATACACAAATTTATCTCTGTCTAAACCTGATATTTTAAAGCCTTTTCCAAATAATTCCTCAGTGGTATAACCTCCATAAATATCAGCATGATCAAATGTGTTTATGCCACTTTCATATGCACAATTTATTAACTTAGAAACCTCTTGAGGAGAATAATTAGCACCCCAAGACCCCCAATTCATTGTACCCGAGATGATTTTTGATAGTTTCATATTTGAAATGGAAGTGAAGAGTGATGAAGGATAATTTTAATTTTATCACCATATGTCTTGTAAACAAAAGAATATTCAACTTTTATAGAACTTTCATCATTACAAAATGTATAGTTTCCCATTGCAATTGCAATATCTTGAGTAATAATAATATTAGAGTTGTCAAAAATAACTTCTGACCATTTTGAGAGTGCAAAACCTGTATCCTCTTTACATTCTTTTTCATCTCCAGCAATAAAATATGAAAATGCAGAATTTTTGGTATTTCTAAATTGTTCTACTGCAGCCTTAGTGGGCTTGAACAATACATTATTTTCAAAATCATACATTTCATCTAAAAAATTACTTGTAAATATTTCCAAAGATGACCTATCATTAGAAAGCTTACCCATTTGTATTATTCCTTCTGCCCATTGATTTTGAACGCTGATTATTTTTTCTTTCGTCATTTGTATTATTGATTATTAAAAATAAAACATTTAGGTCATTGTTCAATTGAGATAGCCGAAAAGTTAGTAATTGTCTCTCCATCGGACTGGTATTTTACTTCTATTGGATTACAGCATACTTCACAATCCTCAATATATGAGTCTTCACTTAATGATTTATCAAAAATCATTGATATCTCCTCCCAACAATATGGGCATTGAAAGTAGAATTCTTCAGTCACTGAAATAGGCTTAAAAAGATGCTGAATAGAGCCATAACTATTAAAAGAATAAAAAAAGGCCTGAAAAATTGCATAATTAATGATAATGTTAAGTTATTTCAACAATAATGTTAAATTTTAATCATATTTACCATAATCTTAAATTAATATATCGATAACTTATTCAACTTGTATAAATTTAAAACATTAATTATAAACATTATTTTATGAAAAAATTATTTACGATTTTATTACTAACTATTGGGTTTTCCTTAAATGCCCAATACTACTCAATAACTTATGTTAATGTCCCTCCTGAAAATCAGGCTGAATTTGCAAGTATTGAGACAACATACTGGTCAAAAGTTGCTCAAGCTGCTATTGATGCTGGAAAACAATCTGCTTGGGGTCTTGTTGCTGCTGTTGGCGGTGTTCCAAATGGTTGGACTCATGCATTTGTAAATGTATATGAAACAGCAGAAGATCTTGCAAATGCTGCAACTAATTGGGATCCTGAGTCTGTTCTAGGAATTGAATCATCCCTGTTGAACACTGTTGAATTAACTGATGGTGGATTTAATTTTCAAAATTGGGCCGTTCAAACATCTATATCTACTGGTGAAAGACCGGCAGGAAGTGTTACGGTATGGAATTTTGCAAGACCAGATAATCTAGCTGGTTTTATTGATGAAAACAAAACTCTTTGGAAGAGACAATTTGAAAGTGATATGGGTGGAAGAATTAGTTGGGGAGTTGGTTTGAAACTAAATAACAGAAGTCAGAACTTATCTACAGTTATGACTTGGGATAGATATCCCTCTCTTGCTGATGCATTAGAAGCATTGAATAGTTATGGTGGTCAATTACCTAGACAATCTAAAATGCTCGAATATGACCCAGACGGCTGGACTGCACAAGTAATTGTAGCTGATGTAATGTGGGTAGATTAAATCTAAAATTCTACGTTTAATATAAAGCCCCATTTAATGGGGCTTTTTTATATCTGTTAAAATATTAAAGAAAATGCCATTATTATCATTAAAGCATTTTCAATAAAAGTTGCTTCAGTCATCGGAAGGTTTAATGTAGTTCCAAGACAAGCACATTTTATACTTCTCTTATTTATTAGCGTTTGAGTCACACCAATTGTTGTAATGCCTAAAACTATAACAGTTAGTATCAAGGCAATGTTTACTTCAAACCTGATTAAAAACATCATGCCTAATAATACTTCAATAAATGGGTATATATAACCATAAATTGGAGCCTGTTTTGCAAGAGGATCATACATCCTAAATGACAATGAAAATCCTTTAATATCAAGAATTTTAAAAAAACTAAAAATAATATAGAAAAGACCCATAAAATCTAGCATTGCATTACTTGAATTCCAGTTTTTATAGTTTAATAATATGCTAGCAATTAATATATATCCAAGAATTATAAATAAAGGCTTAAGTTGTTTAATCTTGCTTACTTTTGTAGTTACCTCATCATGAGTATCCAATTTGACGCCTTCCTCATTAATTAAACCATATTTTGGGGGTAAAGTTTCTTTGATTAGAGAAAAGCTCACAGGACTCTTGGAGTAAATTACTGCTTGTCCTCTAGCTAGGTCTACCTGAACATCATCAACTCCATCCAATGAGCTTAGCTTATCCTCTACTGATGACTTGCATCCTTCACATGTCATTCCAGATATTTGGAGTATACTTTTCATTGTGTAAAATTACCTAAATTTATACTTATATGTCAAGAATAAAACTAATACTTCTATTAACTCTGTTTGTTCTAACAGTTTCTTGTAATGTGCATACTTTTACATTTGGTGAAGGTCCCTCAGAGGGTTATTCTAAAATTATTAAACAAAATAATTATGCCTTAGGATTAGTGTCTGATAAAGTTTCAATCACAGAATATATAAATAACGAAAAAAACTATAGTTTAACAGTAAAACAGACCTTTATTGATAGTGTATTGTCATTGCTTTCATTTGGATTATATACACCTACATCAATAATTATTGAAAAATAATATATTACTGACTGTCAATATATTATTAATTATACTTCAAGTAAAGAAGTAGAGTTTTTTATATCAAAATTTTTAAATTTAAAGTCAATTCTACCAACATATACTCCTCTCGTACCTACCTGATTTATAATAACGTTTTTTCCATCTTTGTTCTTTATAATATCAGGTTTATCAAGAAATGTATGTGTATGACCTCCAATAATTAGATCTATATCACTAGTTAGTTTAGCTAATTTTATATCACTTATTTTGTCATTATTGTAGAAATGTCCTAGATGAGAAATACAAACAATTAAATCACATTTATTCTCATTCTTTAAAACTTTAATCATATCTTCTGAAATCTCAATTGGATCTAGATACTTAGTCTCTTTATACAAATCAGGATTAACAAGTCCTTTAAGTTCAATCCCAAGACCAAAGACTCCTATTTTGACACCAGATCTTTCGTAAATAGAATAGTTATCCGTTATTCCTTCTAGTTTTGTATTGTTGAAATCATAATTCGAGCAGATAAATTTAAAATTAGAGTTAACTATATTAGATCTAAGTCTCGATAATCCTGCATCAAACTCGTGGTTTCCTATTGTTGATGCATTATAACCCATCTTACTCATAAGTTCTAACTCAAGTGCACCATGAAAAAAGTTAAAATATGGTGTTCCCTGAAAGATATCTCCAGCATCAAAAATTAAGGTGTTAGGGTTATTCACTTTAATACTTTTTATTAAAGCTGCTATTCTTGCAAAACCACCTTTTCCAGGAAATCTATTATGATTATTTGGGAAAGGGTCAATTTGACTATGCATATCATTGGTATGTAGAATTGTTATAGTGGTTTCTTCATTAAGTTGATTACATGAATGCAAACCTAAAACAGATAAAGATGCTATACTTGAGTTATAAATAAATTTTCTTCTATCCATTATTTTATAAATCTATCATCAATTTTTGAAGATAAGTTTTTGTTTTTAATAATATAATCTATGAATGCATCTCTTAGAGAATAACCAAGCCAATATGTTTTTGAATTTTCTTTTAGAAAAAACATATTATCCCCGCCAGATAATAAATAATCATTTGTTGCAATTAAATAGTTATCATTCGTTTTTGTGTACTCATTTAAAATCACCTTATCATTTACTATTTTAAAACCTTGAAATGGATGTGGTAAATCTTCATTTTTTAAAAAATGTATCATCTCATTAAATACCTCTTTGGATATCTCCAAAACAACTATTTCATTTTCAAAAGGTAGAATTTTATACGCATCAGTTAATTTTACATCACCTTTTAATAAACTTGATCTAATCCCCCCGTGGTTTTGAAGTACAAAATCAATATTCTTATTGTAATTATCAAAAAATATTGAGTCAGCTTGAACAAAAATAATATTAGCAACTAAGTTGCCTAGAGTTGAGTTAAAGTTTTTTACACCGTAATCATTGATGGAATAAATATCGTCAGAGTAGCCAATTACTTTATCAAGATTATAAGTGATAGAGTCTCTATATGGTTTAATAATAGAGTTAATCAATGAATCTTCAAGCTCATTTATGTCGATTATGTCGTAGTCTACGTTGTTGTAATTATAGTTACCAGAACACGCAGCCAGTAAAATTAATATTAAAACTGATCCTATTTTGTTTAACTTAATCAAGAGGTTATTAATTGCAGTTGGTATATATTAAATTGTGCTTTTGTTCTAAAATATTTAATTCCTAGAAAACTAAATACTTTCTTTCACTAAAATTGCTATTATCATTAGAACAAAAACAATGAATCCAATAAAGAAAATTAAAGATTCCATATTTTAAGTTAATCATATTTAACCAAATTTCATAGATTTAGTATTTAATATCACCATAGGATGAATGATACGGAGTTCCTTAGAATTATATTCACAATAGCTTTCATAGTGTTAGCTTTGAGATTTCTCTTTAAAAAAAGAAGATAATTTTTATTTTCTTTTATATAATCCAAATCAATTGTTAAATTAGATTTTTAATCAATAAATCAATTATTATGAAAAAATTAATATTTACATTATTAGCTTTAGTAGTAACTTTTTCATCTTTTTCACAGAGAAATCCTGATGCAACATATCTTTCGGCATTTGTATATACACCAAAGGATGGGATGAGAGAAAAGTTTGAAGCAGCTGCTGCTAAAAAAACACAAAAATTCAACAACAAAGAAGGAAGTTACATAATAACTTATCGTATTCTTAGTGGACAGAATGAAGGCTCTTATTTAAGGCTATTAATATTTCAAAATTCCTCTAACTATAACAACTTATTATCAGATGATGAAGGAGAATATTGGGAAAAAAATGTAGCACCATATGTTAAAAGTGCTTCAGGTATGCAAACCTGGCGACTTTTAAATTGGGCGAGCGTTGGAGAGGATGGTCCACCACCAAAATTCTTGGAGAGATCAATATGGGTAAGTAAGCCTGGTCAAGATGATAACGTAAGAAAAACCATCTATAGATCCGGTCAAGTTCTTGATAAGATTATGTCTGGTAAAACATTGAGAAGATCTTTTCAGTTAGTATCTGGTGGCAACCCTAATACTTATGCATCCTTCAGAGGATTTGATGAATATCCTCACTGGGGAAATTCAGACCAAACGTTTGAAGAAATTTATGACGAATTATTTGGATGGAAACAGTATGAACATGACATTATGGCTACTAATAATTCTCTTTTAGATTGGGGTAGAAATGT
>ENA-OSEY01000032-OSEY01000032.1-marine-metagenome-genome-assembly--contig:-NODE-32-length-102166-cov-9.087091_pt1 | contig 102166 bp, 103 predicted proteins | sample MGYA00248465_ERZ534230 | MGnify/ENA primary metagenome ERZ534230 (study PRJEB26409, sample SAMN06344110) | marine metagenome | isolation source: Sea water from surface | place: Atlantic Ocean:Southern... | reverse complement strand
TTTGTTATAGGTGTTCCAGGTGGTGATGCAGGACTTACTGGGAGAAAAATAATTGTTGATACTTATGGTGGGTCAGCTCCTCATGGTGGTGGAGCATTTTCGGGTAAAGATCCTACAAAAGTAGATAGATCAGCAGCCTATGCTGCAAGATATTTAGCAAAAAACATAGTATCATGTGGTTTGGCAACAAAATGTGTTATTCAACTCTCTTATGCTATTGGTGTTTCACAGCCGCTGTCAATTTTTGTAAATACATTTAATTCTAATACCGTTCCAGAGAGCAAGATAATTGATAGTATTTTAAAAAGTATGGATTTGAGTCCTTCAGGTATAATTAAACATCTTAATTTACAAAAACCAATATATTCAAAAACCGCAGCTTATGGTCATTTTGGACAACCTCATGGGGATGACGGTAGTTTTTCTTGGGAAAAAACAGACCTTATTGAAAAACTTAAACAAAATATAACTTAATAAAATTTCTTTGAGTTTATTATTTATATGTTTAAAGAAGACAAACAAAATAAAATATTTGGAAGGAGAAAAGGCAAAAAATTAAGTAATCTACAACAGAAAAATCTTGACAAATATATTAACGAATTTTCCATATTCCCAAGTGATAATGACAATATACCTAAATTAAAAAAAATAAACCCATACAATTTATTTCATGATTTAAAAATAATGGATATTAGACTTGAAATTGGTTTTGGAATGGGTGATTTTCTGTTTGAAAAGGCCTTATCATTCCCAAACGTAGGATTTATTGGTTGTGAAATTTTTGAGAATGGCGTTGCAAGTTTGTTAAATAAAATCATCAAATACAAGATATCTAATTTACGTATCCATTTTGGAAATTGTCTTGATTTAATTTATAATTTAAACTTGTCAACGTTAAACGAAATTTATGTCTTATTTCCAGATCCATGGCCAAAAAATAAGCATAAAAAAAGAAGATTTTTCAATGAAAATAATGCCTTCTATTTATGTTCTCTATTAGAAAAAAATGGAACAATTAATATAGCAACAGATATTGATGACTATGCTGCTCAAATATTAGGGATTATGAAGAAAAAAAAGAATTTTGATTTAATTAACTCGAATTTATTTCAAAATGAAATTTCAAATATAAGGAATTTCAATACAAAATATGAAAAAAAAGCAATAGATTCAGGACGAAACACTAACTATTTAATCTTCAAAAAAAAATATGAATAAAAAGTTTCAAACTATTATCTCAGGAAACTCTTCTGCATTGAAGGGACAAATTTATGTTCCTAGTGATAAGTCTATATCTCACAGAGCACTAATATTAGGAAGCTTGGCTGTTGGAAAAACTATCATATCAGATCTATTAGAATCTGAAGATGTATTTAAAACTGCAAATGGATTAAAAGCCTTGGGTGTTGATATATATAAGAGAGGAAATGAGTGGTTTGTACACGGTGTTGGAATAGGTGGATTTTGTGAACCAGACGACATTATAGATTGTGGAAATTCTGGTACCTCAGTTAGATTATTAATGGGATTGGTATCAACATGTCCTATTAAAGCAACTTTTACAGGAGATGAAAGTCTTCGCAACAGACCAATGGATAGAGTTGTAGAACCATTATCTGAGTTTGGTGCTTATTTTTCAACTAATTACGATTGTAAACTACCTATACATGTTATTGGATCTAATGAACCTATTCCAATTAACTACATTCTCAAAATTCCTTCCGCACAAGTAAAATCTGCTATTTTGCTTGCAGGTCTAAATGTAAAAGGTACAACAAGCATTACAGAAAATGAAGCTACTAGAGATCATACAGAAAAAATGTTGGAGTCTTTTGGTGCTAATATAAAAGTTAAGAGAAAAGGATTAAGTAAAATTATTTCAGTTAGTGGTTTTTCAAAAATTACTACAAGTGCTATTAAAGTTCCAGGTGATATTTCTTCAGCTGCATTTCCAATTGCTTCAGCTTGTATGATACCAAATTCTGAAATTGTTATAAAAAATGTTGGGTTAAATCCTCTAAGAGACGGTTTCATAGATACATTAATTGAAATGGGAGCAAATATAAAAATTGAGAACAAGAATTTGGAAAATGGAGAATTAGTTGCTGATATACATGTTACTTACTCCCCTAATTTAAAGGGGATAGAAGTACCTAAGGAAAGATCTCCTAGAATGATTGATGAATATCCTATTTTATCTATTTTAGCGGCTACAGCTAACGGCCCTACAATAATGGATGGAATAGAGGAGCTAAGATATAAAGAAAGCGATAGAATAAGTGCTGTTTCAGATGGTTTGAAGAGAAGTGGTGTGAATGTTTCAGAAAAACAAGATAAATTGACTATTTTTGGCAAAGGAAATCAAAAAATAAAAGGTGGAAGCATAATTGATGCCTCAAATGATCACAGAATTGCCATGTCTTTTGCTATTCTCGGAAGTATTACTGAGAAAAGTGTTGAGATACGAGGAGCATCTTCAATTAAAACAAGTTTTCCAAATTTTATTGATCTTATGAATTCATTAGGATTAGATATATCAATATTAAAGAGTTAAAAGATGTCTTTTTTAGAATTAAAAATCAATCTTGTTTTATATAAAAAACAATGAAATTTATAGTTGCTATTGATGGAACTGCAGCTTCTGGAAAGGGAACTTTAGCAAAAAAAACAGCAAATCATTTTGGTTTTAAATATCTAGATACTGGAATTTTATATAGAGTTGTAGCCTATTATTTAAAATCCGCAGAAATACATTCTGAAATTTCAAAACAAAACGTTCAAGATTCATTAAGATTATTAATTAATAAAGATTTCCAATTAAGTCATTTAAGAAACGAAGAAATATCACTTAAAGCAAGCATAATTTCCAAAAATAAAATTGTAAGAGATAATCTTTTAACTTATCAAAGAGAATTTGCGATGCAAGAGGGGGGTACTGTATTAGATGGTAGAGATATTGGAACTGTAGTATGTCCAAACGCTGACATTAAAATATTTGTGGATGCTGATATAGAGATAAGAGCTAAAAGAAGGTATGACCAATATCTGAAAAAAAATTCAAATTCAAATTCAAATTCAAATTCAAATTTGAATTTAAGTGATATAATTGATGATTTAACAAAGAGAGATTATATCGATAAAAACAGACAACTCTCACCATTAGTATCAGCAAAAGATGCCTACTTATTAGATACATCAAATATTACTTCTGACGATGGATTAAAAAAAATTATTCAAATAATTTCAAGAAAATTAGAAAAATAACATTGAATAGTTGAATTTATACTATATTAACATATTTCATAACTTTAAAAGAATCAAAATACGATGAGGAGACCTATATGTCAGCACTCGCTACTATGGAGGCTTTTGAAAAATTACTTAATGAGAGTTTAGATAGCTCAACACCTAAAGAAGGTGAAGTAGTAAATGGATCAGTAATAGCGATTGAGGCTGGCCAGGCTATTATTGATATAGGGTATAAAATGGAAGGTAGAGTTGATTTGAGGGAGTTCTCTGGACCAGGTCAAAGCCCAGAGATATCAGTTGGTGATACTGTAGAAGTTTATCTTGAGAAGGTAGAAGGTTCTCGGGGAGAAGCTCTATTAAGTAGAGAAAAGGCAAGACGTGAAGAAGCATGGGATCGCTTAGAAAAAGCATCAGGAAAAGAAGAGAAGGTAGATGGTATTATCTTTGGTAGGGTAAAGGGTGGTTTTACAGTTGATCTTGGAGGGGCAATTGCATTTCTTCCTGGTAGCCAAGTTGACGTTAGACCAATAAGAGATACCAACTCACTTATGAATGTATCTCAGCCTTTTCAAATTTTAAAAATGGACAGACGTAGAGGAAATATAGTTGTTTCCAGACGAGCTATTTTGGAAGAGTCCAGAGCTGAGCAAAGAGCAGAGTTGGTGGGTAATCTTGCCGAAGGATCAATTGCTGATGGAGTTGTAAAAAATATTACAGAGTATGGTGCATTTATTGATCTAGGAGGAGTTGATGGTCTTTTACACGTAACTGATATGGCATGGAGGAGAGTAAATCATCCTTCAGAATTGTTAAATATTGGAGATACTATTAAAGTCCAAGTGATTAAAATAAATAAAGATACTCATAGAATTAGCCTTGGAATGAAGCAACTTCAAGATGATCCATGGAGTGATGTTGAGAAAAGATATCCTTTGGGATCAAATCATACTGGGAGAGTTACCAATATTACTGATTATGGGGCATTTGTTGAACTTGAGTCTGGAGTAGAAGGATTAGTTCATGTTTCTGAAATGTCTTGGACTAAAAAAAACGTCCACCCTGGCAAGATAGTATCTACTAGTCAAGAATTAGAAGTTATGGTTTTAGAAATTGATACTGATAAGAGAAGAGTGAGCTTAGGCTTAAAACAAACTAAAGGAAATCCTTGGGAAAATTTTGCAGAAAATAACCCAGTTGGAAGTAATGTAGAGGGCGAAATAAAAAATATAACAGAATTTGGTTTATTCGTTGGTTTAGGAGAAGATATTGATGGAATGGTTCATTTGACAGACCTTGATTGGAATAAATCGGGTGAGGAGGCACTAGAAATTTATAAGAAAGGTGATTTAGTTAAAGCCCAGGTAATTGACATTGACATTGAGAAAGAAAGAATTTCTCTTTCAATTAAAGCTTTAGAGAAAGATCCTTTTTCTGATACTGTTAGTGACCTAAAAAGAGGTCAGATTGTTACTGTAACAATTTCAAATTTACAGGAAAATGGTGTTGATGTTGAATATAATGGCATAAATTCCTTTATAAGAAGATCAGATTTATCTAGAGATAGGTCAGAACAACGTTCAGACAAGTTTGTTGTGGGTGACAAAGTTGATGCTAGAATTACTAATATTGATAAAGCAAATCGCAAAGTAAGTTTCTCAATTAAAGCCAAAGAAATAGCTGAAGAAAAAGAGGCAGTACAGCAATATGGATCATCAGACTCTGGAGCTTCTTTAGGAGATATATTAGGTGCTGCATTGAATAAAGAGGAAGAAAAAGATTAAAGCTTTTTAGGATGTCTTTAGATTGGCAGATTTTAGAAGAAACAAAAAAAAAATGGTATAGAAAAGGATTATGGCGTGGCATATTAATCTCAATAATTCTAGCCACTGCCATATATTTATTTTCGAATTTTACTAATTTCTCCTCTAATTTTTCACATATAGCTAGGATAAATATTAATGGGATTATTTTTGATAATAGCGAAATAGTAGAAATAATTGATAATTTGGCCAAAAATGAAAATGTTAAATCAGTTCTTGTGAAAATTAATAGTCCAGGTGGAACTGTAGTTGGTTCTGAAAGTCTTTATGTTGCAATTAATAGTTTATCTCAAAAAAAACCAGTAATTTCTTTAATGGGTGAAATCGCTACCTCTGGTGGTTATATAGTAGCTCTGGCCTCAAACTATATTCTTGCAAGACAAAATACATTAACTGGTTCAATTGGTGTAATTGTTGAAAATCAAAATTTTTCAGAACTATCTGAAAAGATTGGAGTAAGGACTGATACTACAAAATCAGGAAAAATCAAAGGGGGTCAAAATCCTTTATCTCCCTTAGACCCTCTTGTAAAAATTAATAATCAAAAATTGGTTAATTACAGTTTTGATTGGTTTATTTCTATAATAAAAAAAAATAGAAATATAAATCAAAGTGTGCTTGAGTTAGTATCAGACGGAAGAACATTAACTGGTGGAATGGCATTGGACTTGGGCTTAATTGATGGAATTGGAACAGAAAAAGAGGCATTAAAATATCTAGAAACAAATTATCCTGATTTTAAAGGTTTACCAATTATTGATATTGAAACTCCAAGTAAAAAATTCTTTTTAAATGAAATTATTAATAGAATTTCTATTGATAGTTTAAAATTTGTTCCAGAATATACAAATAGTTTAAAATTATTGTCTTTAGTACGTTGAAAATTTTTTTTAAAAGTACTAACATCAGAATATTGGAGTTATCTATGATCAAATCTGAGCTTGTACAAAAAATATCTGAAGAAAACCCACATCTTTATCAAAGAGATGTTGAAAGATTAGTAGAAACTATTTTTAATGAAATAACATCTGCTTTATCAAATGGAAGAAGAGCTGAATTAAGAGGTTTCGGTGCATTTTCTGTTAAACATAGAAAACCTCGAATTGGCAGGAATCCAAGAACTGGTATAAGTGTGGAAGTAAATGAAAAATTTGTTCCATTTTTTAAACCTGGTAAACTTTTAAGAGAAAGATTAAATAAGTAGGATATGCTTATTGCTGTGGATATTTAAATTTGCCTTAAGTGTAATATTGATGTTTCTTTTTATATGGTTTGGCGTGCTTAATTCACACATAGTTGTTCTTAATTTATTTCCTGATTTTTTGAATTTTAAAAAATTCAATTTCTTGGAATATCCATTATATATAATTATTATTTTTTCTATTTTATTAGGGTTCACTTTTGGGTGTATTTTAGAAAATAATAGATCTAAAAAAATAAGAAAATCTTTAAAATTAAAAATTAGTGAATTGAGTAAAAGTGATATGGAAATTCAGAAATTGAAAAAACAATTAAATTCAAAAAAAGATGATATATTATCACTCCTTGAATAGTTATTATGATTGAAATAAAATTATGTGGTTTAAAAGAACCATCTCACATTGAAGTAGCGTTTAATCTTGGAATTAAATACGTAGGTTTGGTTTTATATAAAAAATCTCCAAGATATTTGAACAGAGAAACTGCTAGATCATTAATTTCTAATTCTCCTCCTGGAATTAAAAAAGTTGGATTGGTAGTTGATCCTACTAATGATTTTTTAGATGCAATTTCAGATATTGATCTTGATATGCTTCAATTGCATGGCTCTGAGACCTTAGAACGTGTTAAAGAAATAAAGTCAAAAGTAAACGTTTCCTTGATAAAAGCCGTAGGTGTAAACGATAAAAAGGATTTAGAATTAGTTGAAAAGTACGCTGAAATCGCAGATCAAATTTTAATTGATGCTAAACCTAATTATAATAGTTTACCAGGTGGAAATGGTGTTAAATTTGATTGGAAAATATTAGAAGATATAACTTGGGAATTTCCCTGGTTCTTAGCTGGTGGATTAAATGAATCAAATATTGATGATGCCCTTTTTGAAACAAACGCTAAGAAAGTAGATTTGTCTTCTGGGGTAGAAGATAGTCATGGCAAAAAAAGTATTGTAAAAATAACTAATTTTGTAAAAAAAATAAGAAAATATGAGGAAAATTTAAATGTTGGATAATAGAATAAATTCTTATAAAGAAGGTCCAGATGAAAACGGGAGATTTGGAAATTTTGGTGGTAGGTTTGTTTCTGAAACATTAATGCCATTAATTCTATCATTAGAAAAAGAATATGAGAAAGCTAAAATTGATAATAACTTTTGGAAGGAAATGGAATTTTTTCTTAAAGATTATGTTGGAAGACCCAGCCCTCTTTATTTTTCAGAACGCCTTACGAAACATTTTGGGGGTGCTAAAATATATCTTAAGCGTGATGAGCTTAATCACACAGGGGCACACAAAATTAATAATGTACTTGGCCAAATATTACTAGCGAAAAGGATGGGGAAAAAAAGGATTATTGCAGAAACTGGAGCTGGACAACATGGAGTTGCGACAGCAACAGTCTGTGCCCGCTTTGGTTTAAAATGTATTGTTTTTATGGGTAAAACAGATGTGGAAAGACAAGCCCCAAATGTTTTTAGAATGAAACTTTTAGGTGCAGATGTAGTTTCTGTGACATCAGGTCGTGGAACTTTAAAAGATGCAATGAATGAAGCATTGAGGGATTGGGTTACTAATATAGCAGATACTTTTTATTGTATTGGCACGGTTGCAGGACCACACCCTTATCCAACAATGGTACGAGATTTTCAGTCAATTATTGGTACTGAAACAAAACAACAAATTCTTGAAAAAGAAGGACGATTACCCGATAGTTTAGTTGCATGTATTGGTGGAGGCTCTAATGCAATGGGTCTTTTTTTCCCATTTTTAGATGATAAGGATGTAAAAATGTTTGGAGTAGAAGCAGGTGGAAAAGGTGTTAACAATAAGATGGAGCATGCAGCTTCTTTAACTGGAGGAAGACCAGGTATTCTTCATGGGAATAGGACCTATTTATTACAAGACAGTCATGGTCAGATAATAGAGGGTCATTCTATATCTGCTGGATTAGATTACCCTGGTATTGGCCCAGAACACTCTTACTTACATGATATGGGTAGAGTTCAATATGTATCTATAACGGATAAAGAGGCTCTAGATGCTTTTAAATTATGTTGTGAAAAGGAAGGTATCATACCTGCTTTAGAACCAAGTCACGCATTAGCTTATGTAAAAAAAATTGCCTCAAAATTACCGCAAGATCACATCATGGTCATGAACATGTGTGGTAGAGGTGATAAGGATATATTTACAGTAGCTGAAAGCTTAGGTTTTGATATAAAGAATTAGACTATAGTTTTTGAAAATAGTCTTCTACACTCTTCATCCTCATTAGCAATAAGTAAATTTATACCTTCGCAACTTTTAAGTATTATTTTTTTTAATAAAGGGACTTCCTCTTCACGGAAATTATTAAGGACATATGATGATACACTAATTTTTTCAGGTCTACCTATACCAATTCGTATTCTATTAAATTCAGAACCTATCAATTTAATTATTGATTTCAAACCATTGTGCCCCCCATCTCCACCCCCTTTTTTAAATTTAATTTTACCTAATTCAAGGTCTATATCATCATGTATAATGACTATATCGTTAGGATCAATGCCATAAAACTTTTTAACTTTTTGAACGGCATAACCAGAAATATTCATAAAAGTCAGTGGTTTAAGGAGTATCACACTTTTTTGGTTAATAATAATTTTGTTAAAAAATGAATCAAACTTATTATCCCAGCCTTCAACTGATGATTGCTTAATCAAATTATCTAAAACCATAAAACCAACGTTATGCCTAGTTATTTTATATCTTTCACCAGGGTTGCCAAGCCCAACAAAGAGTTTCATGGATAAATAAATGCAAACAAAATTTTAAATTTAGTCAGTATCTGTTTCTTCTGTTGTGTCAGTATCTGGATCATCAGTTGTTTCTTCACTTGTTTCTTCTTCTGATGACTTTAACCCAGATGGTGCTTGAATATTAGCAATAACAAAATCCCTACCTGTTATTGTCGGTTTTGCTCCTTCAGGAAGCTTAATATTAGAAATATTTATAGTATCACCTAACTCAAATTCACTTAGGTCAACTATTAATTCACTAGGAATTTCTTTAGCGTTTACTATAAGTTCAACTTCAGGCCTTACCACTGTTAATACCCCTCCTCTTTTAATACCAGGACAGATATTCTGATTTTGAAATTGAATTGGGATAAATAGGTTGATTGAAGCATTCTCAGACAAACGCATGAAATCAACATGAGTAGGCAGATCTTTTACTACATTCTTTTGAATATTTCTGCATATAACCTGTTCTTTATTGTTACCTACTCCTAAATCAATGAGAGTAGACATAAAACGCCCTTTTTTTAAAAGTTTAAGAAGTTCGTTAAATTTTATTTTTATAGCTTGAGGATCTTGTTCTCCACCATAAATGATACCTGGAACTAAATTATTTCTTCTGAGAGCTCTGGCTGCTCCCTTACCGACTTCCTTTCTAATTTCTACATTCAAGCTAATATTTTCAGCCATATTGGATGCTCCTACAAGTCACGTTTTGTCTTAAGAAAAGCCTATATTACAAAATAAAATAAAACAAAAGAGCTTTTTCAAAATATTGGCTAATAATTATATGATACCAATATAAAATTTCATAATAATAAATTTAAAAGTATTCTTTTAATAATACTAATAGTAGTTTTTATTTTGTACAAAATACTTATATCAGGAATAGAAGAGTTCAAAATTTTAAAAAGAAGAACTACTAATATTAAAAAAAAGAGAATAAATAATGAGTAAATTGCAAAGTATAACTTGCATCGATGATCTACGAAAATTAGCTAAAAAAAGAACTCCAAGAATGTTTTTTGATTATGTTGAATCAGGATCTTGGTCAGAAACTACTTTTAGAGCTAATTGCGAAGATTTTAAAAAAATTAAATTTAAACAAAGGGTAGCGGTTGATATTTCTGACAGGGATACTTCTGTTGAAATATTTGGATCCAAATTTAAAATGCCATGTGCAATTGCACCAGTCGGATTGCAGGGCATGCAACATCCTGATGGTGAGATTTTAGCGGCTAAAGCTGCAGAAAATTTTGGTGTACCATATACGTTATCAACTATGTCAGTTTGTTCAATAGAAGATGTTGCAAGAAAAACGACTAATCCTTTTTGGTTCCAGCTTTATGTTATGAAAGATCATAGTTTTTCAAAAAACCTTATAAATAGAGCAAAGAATGTTGGATGTTCGGCATTAATATTAACAGTAGATCTACAAATTCTTGGTCAACGTCATAAAGATATTAAGAATGGATTAAGTACCCCGCCTAAATTAACAGTTCGTAATTTAATGAATCTTATGCAACATCCTAAATGGTGTTTAAATATGTTAAGAACACCAAGAAGAACTTTTAGAAATATTGTGGGTCATGTAGATGGTGTATCTGATGTAAGTAAACTTTCTGCATGGGTTTCAGAGCAATTTGATCCAAGATTAAGTTGGGATGATGTGTCACGAATAAGAGATTGGTGGGGTGGTAAATTTATAATTAAAGGTATACTTGAACCTGAAGATGCAGTCAAAGCACTAGATGTTGGAGCTGATGCAATTATTGTTTCAAATCACGGAGGAAGACAATTGGATCAAACTTCAAGTACAATTTCAATGTTACCTAAGATAGTTGAAGCAGTTAAAGGGAAATCAGCAATATGGCTTGATGGAGGAATAAGATCAGGACAAGACATTTTGAAAGCAGTTGCTTTAGGAGCTGACAATACTTTGATTGGAAGGGCCATGAGTTATGGTTTAGCAGCTAATGGTATTAGTGGTTGTGAAAAAACATTAAATATTCTTCATACTGAATTAGATATGACAATGGCTTTATGTGGTCATAAAAACCTTAAAGAAGTTGATGATAGTATTTTAAAGATTGAGAGTGATTTTTAATCCTCAACATAATTTCTAACAATTTCATTTGCAATAGAAAGAGAAGCTGTAAGACCAGGTGACTCTATTCCTATTAGATTAATTAGTCCTGAAAAATTATGATGATGTTCTGTTTGAATTATGAAATCTTTTTCAAAGTTTACTTTAGAACCAATTTTTGGTCTTATTCCTGAATAAACTGGTCTAATTTTTGTTATGTCACAATTAGGCCAATATTTCTTTATTTGGATGTGTGCATTTTTTACTCTGTTGAAATCAACAGCATAATCTTCAGAATTGATCCATTCTGTATCAGGTCCAAACTGGCCATTTTCATTAAGGTCTTGGGTGAAATGTATTCCTAAACCAGCTTTATTTGGGATAGGGTAGATATGATGATTAAATGGTATTTTACCCTGATATCCAAAATAAGTTCCTTTGCAAAATGAAGTTTTTTTTATTAGGCTTTTAGGAAAATCTTCAATACTTTCTAAAAACTTTGTGGCATGAAGACCACAGCAATTTATTAAAGTTTTAGTTTTTAATATGGTAGTACTATCAATCGTAAATTCAAAAAACCTTCCTTTTTTTACAATCTTTCCTAAATTATGGTTAAATACAACTGTACCGTCTTCTTTTTCAAAATCATCTAACAATGATTTCATAAAACTATGACTGTCAAATATTCCTGTTTTTGGAGACCAAATTGCATTTACTGCAGAAATTTCAGTTTCAAATTTTTTTATTTCTTGTGTGTTTAACAATCTTAATTCATTACATCCATTTTTTTTTCCTAAATTGTAAATTTCTAAAAGTTTATCTTCATCCTTTGCAGAAGTCTGAACTATTAGTTTACCTGTCTGCTTAATAGAAATTTTTTTTTCATAACAATATCTGTAGAGTCTTTCCATTCCATCTCTACAAAATTTAGCTTTTAATGAATTTTCAGGATAATAAATGCCTGCATGTATAACTTCACTGTTTCTTGAACTAATGCCTTCGCCAAATTGAAGATTTTTTTCAATTAGTAATACTGATTTATTTTTCTGCGCACAAGCCCTGGCTATTGCAATTCCAATTACTCCGGCTCCAACGATTATAATATCGAAATTATAAATATCTTTCATCTATACTTAAATTTGACAAAATTGAAACCAATATTGAGTGATTTTTATTTTCCATGAACAGCATTTGCTAATTTTTCTATATATTTAAAAACACTATCTAATGAATTTTTTTCTTCGATAAGTTTAACTATAGATGAACCAACAACTACGCCATCTGCGATTTCTGCTACATTTTTTGCATCTTCAGGTGTATTTATTCCAAAACCAACGCAAATCGGTATTTTTGTATGATTTTTAATTGTTTTTACTTGTTCTTCTACATTTTTAATATCAAGATTTTTTGATCCAGTTATTCCAGTTACCGAAACATAATATATAAAACCAGAAGTATTTTTTAGAACTTTTGGTATCCTTTTATTACTAGTTGTTGGAGTAGCGAGTCTTATGAAACTCATCCCCATTTTTCTTGCTGGCAGACAAAATTCTTCATCCTCTTCAGGAGGTAAATCAACTATGATAAATCCATCTACACCAGATTTTTTTGATTGTTCTAAGAATTTACTTACTCCCATCGAATAAATTGGATTATAATATCCCATTAAAATAATTGGTATTTTTTCATCTACTTTTCTAATTTCTTTAACTAAATGAAAAATATTAGTTAAGGATGTCCCATTATTTAAAGACCTTTGACCAGCTTTTTGAATTAATAATCCATCAGCCATAGGATCTGTAAAAGGCATACCTATCTCTATTATATCAACTCCTAATTTGGGAAGTTTTTTAAATAAAGTTTCTGACTCTTTTATACTTGGATCACCAGCCATTAAAAAAGTAATAAAAGCCGACATATTTTTTGTTTTAAGTTCTTTAAATTTGGTTTCAATTCTTGACATTGAATGTTTTTCCTTATTTAAGGATTTTTTAACGAGTGATAATTTATCGATTAAACTTTATTGCAATTTAAATAACTATTAAAGAGAATATTAAAAAATATAAAAAACGTGGCAGTAATATATGGGATTTAAAACAGGTATTGTAGGACTACCAAATGTAGGAAAATCCACTCTTTTCAATGCTCTTACAAAAACATCAAGTGCACAAACTGCCAATTTTCCTTTTTGTACAATTGATCCAAATACTGGGGAAGTTGCTGTTCCTGATGAAAAACTTAATAAATTAGCAATAATAGCTGATTCTAAGATCATCATTCCTACAAAAATGACTTTTGTAGATATAGCAGGGTTGGTAAAGGGAGCATCTAAAGGTGAAGGTTTAGGTAATAAATTTTTGGCTAATATAAGAGAATGCGACGCTTTAATTCATGTTTTGAGATGTTTCGAAGATGAAAACATTACACATGTTTCAGGAAAAATTGATCCAGTTAATGACGCTAAAATTATTGAAACTGAGCTGTTACTTTCTGATATTGAGAGTGTTGAAAAAAAAATATTCACTATCAAGAAAAAAGCTAATAGTGGAGACAATTTAGCAAAAAAAGAACTTATAATTTTAGAAAAACTTTTAATTTCCTTAAGTAATGAAATACCTGCTAGAGCAATAGAAATTGAGAAAGATGATTTCACGGTAGTCAAATCTTTGCAACTTCTTACATTAAAGCCTATTCTTTATGTGTGTAACGTTGAAGAGAATTCTGCTTCAGTTGGTAATTTACATAGTTTAAAGGTTAATGAATTTGCAAAAGCTAATAGTGCAAAATGCCTTATTATTTCAGCAGTTATTGAAGAAGAAATAAGCAAATTTGAAAATCTTGAAGATATCAACATGTTTTTAAATGACTTAGGTTTGGATGAACCTGGTTTGCATAAAATAATAAAAGTAGGGTATCGGCTTCTTAATTTAATCACTTTTTATACAGTAGGTCCTAAAGAAGCGCATGCTTGGACTGTAACTGAAGGCTCTATCGCCCCTCAAGCGGCTGGAAAGATACATAGTGATTTTGAAAAGGGTTTTATAAGAGCAGAAATTATTTCATATAATGACTATGTCAATTGTGGGGGTGAACAAGCTTCTAAAGAAGCTGGTAAAATGAGAGTTGAAGGAAAGACTTATATTATGAATGACAGTGATATCATCAATGTACTTTTTAATATTTAATTTTTTTTAAATAAAGTCCCTCTGGTGGTGCGATGGGGCCACATTTTCTTCGGTCTTTTTTATCCAAGATAGTTTTTAAATAATAAGGTTCCCATTTTTTTAACCCTACATTAACTAAACTTCCAACTATGCTTCTAACTTGATTATGTAAAAAACTTCTAGCTTTAAACTGCAAAACGACAATTTTTTTGTCATTTTTGATTTTATGTTTAATTTTAATTTTATCCAAAGTTTTTATAGGTGAGTTTGATTGACATATTGAAGATCTAAATGTTGTAAAATCATGTGTTCCCAAGAGAAAATTTGAAGCCTTGATCATATTTTCTGTGTCTAAATTTTTCCATATATGCCAGTATCTTTTATTATGTAGTACTAGAGGTGCTCTTCTAATAAAAATTTTATATTGATAAACTCTGTGTATTGCTGAAAACCTCGCATGAAAATTATTATCAACTTTTTTAACTTCTAAAATTGAAATTGGAATTTTTTTTAGGAAAAAATTGAGAGCTCCTTGAAGTTTTTCTGGAAGCCAATCTTTTTCAAGATCAACATGTGCAATTTGACAATAAGCATGTACACCAGCGTCTGTTCTTCCAGAGCCTGTTAAGTTTACATTTTTACCAGTTAATTGATTGAATGCATATTCAATTTCTCCTTGAATTGTTTTACAATTTTTTTGTTTTTGCCAACCATGGTATAGAGTTCCGTCATACTCAATTTTTAGAAAAAATCTTTTCATTTTTTTTATTTATAATTATTCTTTAAATTATTAAAATGTGATTTTTCAATTATAAAAATAATTTTTGCAACATTTTATTTTATTGATTTACATAAAATCTTAAAAGCATTATAGGCCTATCTATATAATAAATTTTAAAATAGTGAAACTGTATGCAAAATAAAAATTTTGACTTTAAAAATACATTATTATTGCCAAGTACCAATTTTCCTATGCGCGCATCATTGCCTACAAGGGAACCAGAATGGTTACAAAGTTGGGAAGAATTAAATATTTACCAAAAATTGAGGGAAAAGAGTTCTGGAAGGAAGACTTTTATTCTACATGATGGACCACCTTATGCTAATGGGCATCTTCATATTGGTCATGCACTTAATAAAATATTGAAAGATTTCATAGTAAGAAGCCAACAGATGCTTGGATTTGATTCCAGATATGTTCCAGGGTGGGATTGTCATGGTTTGCCAATTGAATGGAAGATTGAAGAAAAATTTAGACAAAAGGGTCAGAACAAAGACGAAGTACCTGTCAATGAGCTCAGAAAACAGTGTAGAGCTTTTGCTTCTGAATGGGTAGATATTCAAAAAAAAGAATTTAAAAGGCTTGGTATAATAGGAGATTGGGATAAACCATATCTAACCATGGATTTCAAATCTGAGGCAACTATTGCATCAGAATTCATGAAATTTATCGAACAGGGAACTATTTATCAAGGTTCTAAACCTGTAATGTGGTCACCAGTTGAAAAAACAGCTCTTGCTGAAGCTGAAATTGAATATAAAGATCATCAAAGTAAAACTATTTGGGTTAAATTTCCTATAACTACAAATGAATTTAGAAATCGTTCGATAGTTATTTGGACTACAACTCCTTGGACCATCCCATCTAATAAGGCAGTGGCTTATAATAAGGACATCTCTTATTGTGTTTATGAAGTTATAGAAACTGAAAAAGAGTGTTGGTTATCTACTGGAGAACAAATTATATTAGCTGAAAATCTAGCTGCTGAATGTCTCAAGCAAGCAAGAGTATTGGATGCAAAAAAAATAGAAAATGTAAATTTTAAAGATTTTAATAAGTATAAAATTGAGCATCCTTTTGCAAATTTAAAGGGGTCCAATGAATTTTGGAATTATGAAATTCCCTTGATTGAGAGTTCAATTGTGACAGAAGAAACAGGTACTGGTTTTGTGCATATGGCGCCAAGTCATGGTGCTGAGGATTATGAAGAGTTTTTAAAAAGAGGTTGGTTAGATAAACTAACGCATAATGTCGATGAAGATAGTAGTTTTGTAAGATTTATGCCTTATTTTGATGGTCTTGAAATTTATAATAAAAAGGGAAAAGAAGGTAGAGCTAATGAAGAAGTTATTAAAAAATTGATTGAAGCCAATGGTTTGATGGCTCGAGGAAAGCTATTACATTCGTATCCCCACAGTTGGAGGTCTAAGGCACCCCTAATTTTTAGAAATACTAAACAGTGGTTTGTATCTATAGACAAAGATGTTTCTCATAAAGACAAATCAAAAACAGACTCAGTCTATGGAAACACAATAAGAGAACGTGCTTTAAAATCAATTGACGAGTTGGTTAGTTGGTTTCCAAAGTCTGGTAGAAATAGACTTTATTCAATGATAGAAAAACGCCCTGATTGGGTTTTATCTAGACAAAGGGTATGGGGTGTACCTCTGGCTTGTTTTATAAATAAGAACTCAACGAGCAAGGATAATAACTACATACTTAATGATACTAGAGTTAATAGCCGAATTTTAAAGGCTTTTGAAAATGAAGGAGCAGATGCATGGTTTTCTCCTGGTGCTAAAGAAAGATTTTTAAAGGATTTTTATAATCCAGATGATTATGAAAAAATAGATGATATTCTTGATGTTTGGTTTGATTCAGGATCAACACATGCATTTGTTTTAAGAGATCGTGAGGATGGAGTTTGGCCTGCAGATCTTTATTTAGAAGGTACTGATCAACATAGGGGGTGGTTTCACTCCTCTTTATTACAGTCCTGTGGTACAGTAGGAAGGGCTCCTTATAACGGAGTTCTAACACATGGTTTTACCTTAGATGAAAAAGGTATGAAGATGTCAAAATCGTTAGGAAATACCATAAGCCCTGATGATGTAATTAAACAATATGGAGCTGATATTTTAAGGCTATGGGTGTCTCAATCAGATTATACGAGTGATTTAAGAATTGGAAAAGAGATTTTAAAAGGTGTTGCTGATAGTTACAGAAAATTAAGAAATACAATGCGTTTTATGTTGGGATCTCTTGAAGATTTAAAAGACATAGAAAAAATTGAATTAGACGAACTACCTGAGCTAGAAAAATGGGTATTAAACAAGTTAAAGAACCTTGATAATTGTGTTCGAGATGGTTACAAGAATTATTCTTTTCAACTTGTTTTTCAACAACTATTTCAATTTTGTACCGTAGATCTCTCTTCCTTTTATTTTGATATAAGAAAAGATTCTCTTTATTGTGATCAAGTCTCTTCTCATGTAAGAAAATCTTGCATATTTACTTTAGAAATGATTTTTCAAAGACTAGTAAAATGGTTTGCTCCAATACTTCCTTTTACTATGGAAGAAGTATGGTTACAAAGGCATTCTGAAAATCCAAATATATCTATTCATTTTGAGGACTTTCCTGAAACCCCTGATAAATGGATCAATGTTGATCTTGAAAAGAAATGGAATATGGTTAGAGATGTAAGAGGACTTGTTACTTTAGCCATTGAGAAAGAACGACAGAACAAAAAAATTCGGTCAAGTTTGGAAGCGTTTCCTATTTTAAAATTAAAACAAAAAAAATTATTTCAAGTTTTGAATTCAATTGATTTTAACGAAATCTGTATAACTTCTTCTATAAAATTAATTTTAAACGAAGATCCTACTTCAAATGGTTCTTTATCTAACGAAGATTCTGTGGAGGTTGAAATAATTAAAGCAGAAGGCGAAAAATGTGAAAGATGTTGGAAGTACACTAACTCATACACAAATTTTAAGGACAATATTATATGCCAAAGATGTAATGAAGTTCTTGAAAATTTGTAATTTCAACAAACATCACGCCTTAGGATGAGTCTCTTTAAAAACCTTAATTAGTCTTTTAGGATCAACGTCAGTGTATATTTGTGTTGAGGATAAAGAAGAATGTCCAAGTAATTCTTGAATGGTTCTTAAATCTCCACCTGCTGACAATAAATGTGTTGCAAATGAATGTCTTAATGCATGAGGAGTTGCAGTTTCAGGAAGCCCTAATTGTTTTCGGCAATTTGAAATTTCTTTTTGTATAATTCTTGCATCTAACTTTTTTCCTTTTGCCCCTAAAAATAAAAACTCATTTCGTTCTCCTACAAATGGGCATAAATCAATATATCTCTTTATACTATCCTCTACAAAAGGTACTACTGGAATTATTCTTTCTTTTCCACCTTTTCCAACTATTTTTAAAGTACCTGTAAACGGGAAATTATTTCTTTTTATATTCAGTGCTTCAGAAATCCTTAAACCACATCCATATAATAGTGTGAAAATACTAGCATTTCTAGCGGCTATCCAAGGTGTTTTATTATTTTTTTCGGTTAAAGAAATGATTTCAAAAATATAGTTTTCTTCTATGGGTCTTGGAAGTTTATTTTCTTTTTTAGGCATTTGAACATTTAATATAGACTTATTATTTACACCTTTTTTTTCGTTTAACCAATTATAAAACTCTTTTACCGATGATAAGTATCTCCTTAATGTAGTAGTGCTTGTTCCTAATTTAATTTCATGAGTAAGCCATGATCTAAAATCACGAACAGTAATTTTTTCAAGTCTTCTCATTGAAATTTTGCTATTTTTATAATTTTCTATAAACGCGAGGAAAAAAAATAGATCCCTTGAATAAGATAAAATTGTAGAATTACTCAGTTTTCTGAAATTTTGAGCGTATTTTTTCCAATCTTCAATAAATATATGTCCAGTTTCAGAAATTATTTTGTGCTTTTCTTTCATTTTTATAATCCATTAGATTATTAAATTGGATGGAAATAACTTTTGCTAAAACATTGAGGTAGTCTGTTTTATTTGTCTCATTAAAAAGTTTTTTATTTGTAGATCCAAAAATTAAAATAGCTTTATTATTATAATTAAAATCGTTGCTTAAATATAATACTGCTTCTGAACAAATCTTTGAGGCTGTTTTATTTAAATAATGACTTATAAATAGATTTTGAGAGTTCGTATTAAGTTTAGCAAGAGAATTTTTGGTTAACTTAGCGGATTTAGTTATCTCTTGAATTTCTTCTTCAGCAACATTAAAAAAATTTGGATTCTTTAGAAATTTCTCACATTGATTAGATACCAATAACGCTGTTTCTGAACATTTAAGGATATTTTTTATATCATCACACAAAATATGGATTAATTCCTCTAATTTATTTTGTTCCAAAATTTTGATTATGCATCGATGAAGATTATTGGCTCCCAAAAAATTTTCATAGGCCGCAGTAATTGTATGAGTATGTATCTTTGATAGCTTTTCAAACTTTGACTTTGTTTTCTTTAAGAAAATATCTCTTAAATCTACAACATTTCCTGTATTTTTTTTATTTTCAGAGTCAATAATTTGGTTTAATAAATCTAAGTCGTTTGTGATCCAATGAGGATTTTGGATAAGGATATCTTTTATTTTTTTTGGAATTTTTTTATTATCTTGGATCATTTGTTTTAATTCTTTTTCAGAGTATTTTTTGACCTGATTTCTGCCAATCAGAATTAAATATTTTTAGACCCTTATCTGTGAGGTTATGATTTACTAAACTACTAAAAACTTTTGGAGGTATTGTTACAACATCAGCACCAGCAAGAGCACTTTGTGTAACATGGTTCTTTGTCCTAATAGAAGCTGCCAATATTTTTGTTTCATAATTATAGTGAGAGAAAATCAATTTTATTTCTCTTATCAATTGAACTCCATCAACATTAGCATCGTCTAACCTGCCAATAAATGGGCTAATATAAGTTGCTCCTGCTTTAGCTGCCAGAATTGCCTGAGATGATGAAAAGCATAATGTGACATTTGTTTTTATAGACATTTCTGAAAGTTGTTTGCAGGCTTTTATGCCTTCCCAAGTCATAGGTAATTTCACAACTATATTTTTTGCCATTTTTGAAATTTTTATACCCTCATTTATCATTTGCTCACTATTTTCAGCAACTGTCTCTACGCTAACTGGCCCTTTTATTTCGCTACAAAGATTATTTATTAATTGGTCAAAAGGTGTTTTTGCTTTATAAATTAAGGATGGATTAGTTGTTAATCCATCAATAATACCTGTTTGATTTAGCCTCTTAATTTCTTCAAAATCAGTAGAGTCCAAAAAAAAGTCCATTGAAAATTTTCCTTAGGTTATTTTTAATTATAAATTCATAATAGAAAAAATTACTTCTTAGTTATAGCAAATTTTTCATTTATAGGAATATAATTATTTAATGAAAAATAATATTACCAATTTCAATATTACTTCTTTTAAGAAGGGAGACACAGTTTCTGTTGTAACTGTTCAAAAAGGAAAGCAGTTTCTTGATTATATAGTACCCGAAAACGGAGTAGTTTTAGGTTCTATTGTTAAAGTTCCTATTAGGAACAAACTAGTAGTTGGTGTAGTTTGGTCCGAAGGTTTATCTGATCAAAACTTATTTGTAAAAAAAAAAATAAGTAAGGTTATAAACATTACGCCATTATGTAGTGAAGAAAGAGAATTTATAGCTAAAGTAAGCAAATACTATATTTTTAGTCTCAATACAGCTATCAAGCTAGCTATAAATCCGAGTTTGAACTTAGAATTAAAAGAGAACTCTTTTTCTTATGAATTAGGAATAAATAAAAATTTTAGGTCAACTGTCTCTCGCAATAAAGTAATTAAAATGATTTCAGAAAATTATGATAAAAAAATATCTAGAGTAGATATTTTGACTACAACTGGTGTTTCAAAAAGTGTATTAGATGGTTTAGAAAAACTTAAAATTATAAAAAAAAGCCTTATTGAGCAAGAGAATTTATCTAAACCAAAAATTACATTTAGCAAGACGCTGACTAAAAAGCAAAAAAATATTGCTAATTCTTTAAAAGAAAAAGTTAGATCTTCAAATTATTCAACTACCCTTTTACGGGGAGTGACAGGTTCTGGAAAAACAGAAATTTATATGGAAGCAATCTCAGAAGCTATTTCAATAAACAAACAAGTCTTAGTTCTTTTTCCAGAGATAAGTTTAAGTTCAAATTTTTATGAAATTATAAAAAAAAGATTTGAGAGGGGTTTTGCCGAATGGCATTCTGGAGTAAGTAGAAAGAAAAAAAGAAAAATCTTAAAAAATATTTTAAACGGATCTTTAAAACTTGTTTTTGGAGCTAGATCAGCAGTATTCCTCCCATTTAATAACTTAGGACTAGTAATTGTCGATGAAGAGCATGATAATTCTTACAAGCAGGAGGAGGGCACTAATTACAACGGGCGTGATATAGCAGTTTTAAAAGGATATTATTCAAAAGCAACTGTTATTCTTGTTTCTGCAACTCCTAGTATTGAAACATGGGTTAATGTAAAAAAATCAAAATATGACTATAAATTTATAAAAGAAAGATTTGGAGAGGCTAATTTACCAAAGATAAAGCTTGTAGATTTAAAAAATAAAAAATTGCCTCACAATCGATGGATTTCTGACGATATTATTAAAAATATAAATAATCGAATAAATAAAAATCAACAATCCTTAATCTTTATAAATAGAAGAGGCTATTCTCCTACTCTATTATGTAAAGAGTGTTACAGGGCTGTTAAATGTAACACTTGTGATTTTAATCTAAACGAACATAAATTTTTAAATGGTTTACTATGTCATTTGTGTGGAACCAAATATTCATATCCTGAAAAATGTGATCATTGTGGGACTAGAAATGAATATATCTCAATTGGGCCAGGAGTAGAAAGAATCCAAGAGGAAATCTCATCACTGGTTCCAAATGCAAAAGTGCAAATCATTTCTTCAGATCATCTTAAAAATATGAATGAATTAAAAAATATTTTTAATAAAATTGTTAATGGTAAAATTGATGTTGTAATTGGAACTCAAATTATTGCTAAAGGCCATAATTTTCCTTTATTAAGTTTTGTGGGAATTATTGATATAGATGTGGCTCTTCAAGGTGGCGATATAAGAGCTACTGAAAAAACTTTTCAGTTATTACGGCAAGTTGTTGGAAGATCTGGGAGATTTGATGTATCAGGTGAAGCAATTATTCAAACATACTTTCCTGAAAGTGAAGTAATAAAAGCCATATGTAATGAAGATGACACAAATTTTTTGGATCTTCAAAGTGAAATAAGAGAAATTGCAAATGTACCACCTTTTAGTAGGATGATTGCTATTACGATTACTGGAGTAAATCATGAATTAGCTTTTAATTTTTCTCAACAATTAACAAAAGACATTTTTTTATTAAAAATTAAAAATATTAAAATTTATGGTCCAGCAGATGCAAAAATTTCAAAAATTAGAAATAAATATAGAATAAGGATCTTAATTAAAGTACAAAAAGATGTAATGATCCAATCTTTCTTAAGAAGAATAATTGAAAAAAGAAAAAGACCTGCTTCCTTGAATGTTACTATAGATGTTGATCCTATAAATTTTACATGAAATTTTTTAGGTCTTTATTTTTAATTTAAAGTTATATTTGTATTTAATTTTGGTGCAAATGGTTTTATAGAGCTAGTATTAAATATGATTTAGTTATGAAAGATAGTTTGATATAGTTTGTTATGCAAAATAAAAAAATTAAAGAAAAGGAATTTAAGCTGTTACCTAATTCTGGAATTTTGAGTGCCCCAGTTTATAAAGGAGGCGAACAACCGGATTTATCTAAACACGAAATAATAAAACTAAATTCAAATGAAAATCCCCTCGGTCCTAGTAAATTAGCTACAGATGCATTAAAAAATTCTTTTGAGTTTATTAATAATTATCCATCTTCAAGTCACGAGAAACTTAGAAAAGCTATAGCAAAAGTACATGCAATAAATTTTGAAAATATTATCTGTGGTGCTGGCTCTGATGAATTAATAAGTTTTATTTGCCAATGCTTTTGTTCGACTAATGATGAAGTAATTTACACAGAACACGGTTTTGCAATGTATAAAATTTCAGCATTATTAAGAGGAGCTAATCCAGTTAAAGTTTTGGAAAATGAAAGAGTTGCTGATGTGGATAATATTCTAAAAAGTTGTAATAATAAAACTAAAATAATTTTTTTAGCTAATCCTAATAATCCTACTGGTACATTTTTAGATTCTAGTAAAATCAAATACCTTTTAGATAATTTACCAGATACTGTATTGATGGTGATAGATGGAGCTTATGCTGAATATATAGAAAATTTTGATGGTGGTCTTTCTTTTGTTGAAAACTATGACAACTTAATCATTTTAAGAACCTTTTCAAAGATATATGGTCTTGCTGCCTTAAGGATAGGTTGGAGTTACTCTTCTAATTCGATTACACAAATTTTAAATCGGGTAAGGGGTCCGTTTAATGTATCTTCTCCTGCGATTGCAGCTGCTACTGCAGCTGTATTAGATTGTGATTATACTAGACATTGTGTAGCAGAAAATCTAAGAAATAGAGAATGGTTATCTAAGCAATTGAAACAACTTGGATTAAGCACCACGAATTCAAAAGCAAATTTTTTATTGGTTGATTTTTGTTCAGAAAACCAAGCAAACAAAGCTTTTGACTTTTTGAAAAATCAAAATATCTATGTTAGAAAAGTTTTTGACTATGGTTTAAAAAAATCATTAAGAATTACGATAGGTACAGATTTTGAATGTAAATTAGTTAAAAAAAATATTCAAAACTTCCTGGAGTTATCTAATGAAATTTAATCATATTGCGCTTGTAGGATTAGGCTTAATAGCATCATCTATAGCCTTAGCTCTGAGAAGTAAGGATACTAACATTAAAATAACTGGCTTTTCTAAGACAAAAAAAACAAGAGAGGAAGCTAGAAAAATTGGTTTTTGCATAGTATGTGAAAATTATGAAGATTGTATAAAAGGTGCAGATTTAGTTATCCTATGTGTGCCGGTAGGGGTAATGAGTGATGTTACTGAAAAAATTTCCCCCTATTTGTCAAGGTCTGTAATTGTTTCAGATGTTGGATCCGTAAAGGAAAGCGTAGTGGTAGAAGTTCAAAAAAAGCTACCAAAAGGAGTTTTTTTTGTACCAGCTCATCCTTTAGCAGGTACAGAAAATTCTGGCCCCTCTTCTGGCTTCGCAACTTTGTTTGAAAATAGGTACTGTATAATTACACCCTCTGACAAAATACCACTAGAGATAATAAAAAAAGTAAGATTATTTTGGGAAAAATTAGGAAGTAATGTTATAGAAATGGAGGCCAAACACCATGACTTGGTACTTTCTGTTACTTCTCATGCTCCTCACTTAATAGCTTTTGCTATGGTAGGAGTTGCAGATGATTTTTCAAAAGTTACGAACTCAGAGGTAATTAATTATTCAGCAGCTGGATTTCGGGATTTTACAAGATTGGCTGCCTCAGATCCAGTCATGTGGAGAGATATTTTTCTAAATAATAAAGATGCAGCACTAGAAATTTTAGGAAGATTTACTGAGGAATTATTTACTCTCCAAAAGGCTATAAGAAAAAAAGATGGGGATTATCTTTTGAAATATTTTGAAAGAACTCGAAAAATTAGGAGAAGTATTATTAGTGCAGGGCAGGATACAGCCGAACCTAATTTTGGTCGAAAACAATAATAATTTGAAAATTTTTCACTCTTCAAAATTTAATTTTTTATTAACTAACTATAGATTTTTAATGTAATTTTGAATTATGGGTAAATCATTATTTAAATTAACATTTGTTTCTATTATTTTGATATTACCACTGTTAAAATTGATTTTTCTTTTAAACAAGTCACTGTAGTCAAGTAGGTAGGATAGCTTTAAGTTTTTTATATCATTAAATGAAAATTCATAATTAAAATTTTGATTATGATTAATAAGAGTATTTTCAAATATTGGTTTTTCTAGTTTTAAAAAAAAATCATTTTTATAATTTTCTTCCAATCTAGTAGCAAAAAGCAGATCTTCAAACGTAATTAATATTTTTTTATTAATATAAGATCGAATATTTGTTGCATGGAATGTGAAATTGTTAATCAATTTATCATTTGAATATTTAATGCTTGCATTTAAATCTCCTTCATTAATCTCGAAAAGATTTGTACCAACTTTAATATTTATAGCAGGTTCTATTGATAATATGTAGTTTTTTCTATTATAAATTAATGACATTATAAGAAGATTTTTTATAGTCATTAAATCTTTATTGGTTTTTGATTTAATCTTTATATCACTTACTGTTGTATCTACTCTATTAGGATAACCTGTAGTTTTTAAAGAATATGTTGCATTAAATTTATTTTTTAAATTTTCACTTATAAGATTTTTTATATAAGCTTCTTGTTGTTTAGCTACATGTAACCAAAATAGAAAAGTTGAAATCATTAAAAAGAAAAAAAATGTGATAATTATCCTGATCATTAATTTAAATCTTAGAAAATCTGGCTATTATTTAATTTTAATTACATTATGATTCAGATATATTAAGCTTTATAAATTAGTATTTCATAAAAATTATGAAGATAACAGATTTACAAGAAACAAAAAATTTTGTCTTTAGTCAACCTACAAGACAGACTGCACTTATGATTTTTGTATTATTATGTGTTTTTTTTATAGCATATCTTTTATTTCCTGCAGTTGCTCCCATTTTTTTATCTTCACCTTATTTGAATGGCGTCATAATTGGTGTTTTTATTCTTGGAGTTTTAGCCTGCTTTTGGCAAGTTTTCATATTAGTTAGTAGTGTTTACTGGATAGAAGGTTTTGTATCTGAACGTCCAGGTCATGAAATTGCAAAACCACCAAGAATACTTGCTCCCTTGGAAGCCTTATTGAGGGATAAACAGTCAAGGAGAAATATCAACCCGTTGTCTGCAAGATCTATATTAGATTCTGTAGCTACAAGATTGGATGAAGTCAGAGATATTACTAGATATATCATTAATCTGTTAATTTTTCTTGGGTTATTAGGCACTTTTTATGGTTTAGCGACTACAGTACCAGCTGTTGTTGAAACTATTAAATCTCTAGCTCCCAAAGAAGGTCAAACAGGTTTAGAAGTTTTTGAGGGTCTCATGGTTGGATTAGAATCTCAGTTAGGTGGGATGGGAACAGCTTTTGCTTCGTCTTTATTAGGATTGGCAGGAAGTTTAGTAGTTGGTCTTTTAGAGCTATTTGCAGGTCATGGTCAAAATCGTTTTTACATGGAATTAGAAGAGTGGTTGTCATCAATAAGTAAAATTGGTCAAAGTTTTTACGATACAGAAAGTTCTAATGCACCTATTTCATCTTCTGAGTTAGTTATAAATTCTTTTGAAAATAAATTGAATCATCTGATTGAACTTTTAGAAAATAATGGGAACCAATCATTTAATAATCAAATCCAAATTAATGAATTAACGAAATCTATCGAAAAACTTATTCTTAATGAAAAAGAAGTTTCCAATTCATCTTCTAATCATGGAGTTTATAACCAAACAGATCTGAATACATTAATAAACAACCAAGATAATTTAGTTAATTTAATACGTAATTTTGTTGAAATTGAAAAAAATTCTGAGAATGAATTTAGGTCAAGAGTTAGAAATATGGATGTTCAGTTGGCAAAAATCTTTAATGAATTAAAAACTGGAAGACAGGATAATCTATCTGAATTAAGAGAGGATTTTACAATTTTATCCAACGCAATAATAAGATTATCTAATTCAAACAACAACAATAAACCAGAGTAAAATCTATGGCATTATTAAGACGTTCTGGCAGTCGTTTCACAACCAATATATGGCCAGGATTTGTTGATGCGATGACTGCTTTACTATTGGTTTTAATGTTCGTCTTATCAATTTTTATGGTAATCCAATCTGTTTTTCGAGAAAAAATTACAGGTCAAGAAACAGAACTTTCGAAACTTGAAAATGAGGTATTAAGTTTGATATCAGATTTAAATTTGCAAAAGCAAGAATATGACAATCTAAACGCAAAGAATTTAGCTATTAACAAAAGTCTAAAAGAGCAAATAGAACTAAACGAGCGCAAGTCCCTTGAAATTAAAAATACTCTTCAGAATTTAGATTTAGCGAATATTAAAATTTCTGACTTTGAAATTAGAGTAGCTAGTTTAATTGCAAGAAGAACTGAGCTTATATCTGAAATTGAGCAAAAAGATAATAGAATTAAAGAAGAAGTTTCAAGATTAGAGGCATCTAGATTAGCCTTAGCTTCTGCAAGAAACGAAATTGATGAGAAAAAAGAATTAGCTCGATTGGCTGCAGCAAAAAGAGAAGCACTTGAATTATATATTGAGGATTTAACAAAAAATTTAAATGCACTTTCAGATAATAAAAATGAGTTGGAAGCCAAACTAAATAAAGGCAACATAGCATTAGCTTTAGCCTATGACAACTTAGAGCAAACTCAAACAAAGCTCACGTCCCTTTCTGATTTAAATACTATTTTACAAAGTACAATTTCTGATCTTAAAAAAAATTTATTAGACGAAGAAAAAGAGAAGGAAATTTTTATTAAAGATTTAAATCAAAAAAACACAATTCTTTCAGAGAAAGAGAAAGAATTAATTACATCTAAAATTTTAATTAATAAATTTAAAGAAGATTTAAAATCAAAAGATATGAAGTTGACTGAAACTGAAAAAAACTTACTGATTGAAAAAATTGCTTTAAAAAATTTAAGGGAAAAATTAAATGAATCAAGAGCAGAATTAGAATTAACTACCTTATCTCTAGAAGAGGAAAGAAAAAGGGCTATTGAAAATTTGAAGTTAATTTCAAGCTCAGAAAAAGCTATGTTTCTTCTAGAAGAAAATAATCTTAAACTATCAAACGAAAATAATGAAATTAAATCTGAATTAATTGATTTATCAGAACTTTTGGAGGTAAGAGAGGTATCGCTAAACAACCTAAGATCTCAGCTTTTAAACAGTGAAAACCAAAACAAAATATCATTAGACAAAGTAAAAAAATTAAATCAAGAAACGCTATCATTAGCTGCACAATTAAACGATTTAAAAAATTTATTAACTGAATACGAAATTAAAGATAAAGAAACTGTTGCACAGGTTGAGAATCTTGGCTCTCAGCTTAATTCAGCTCTAACACAGGTGTTAGTGGAACAAAAAAAGAATGCAGCTTTAGAAGCTGAGAGAATAAAAAAATTAGAAGAAGAAGCAAATGAATTACAAAATTACCGTTCAGAGTTTTTTGGAAATTTGAGAAAAATTTTAGGTAAAAATAAAGGAATTGAGATAGTTGGTGATAGATTTGTTTTTCCTTCTGAGATTCTTTTTGATGTAGGTTCAGATGAATTACAAAGTAAAGGTCTTATAGAACTTTCTCAAATGGCTAAGGTTATTAGAAAGATTGTTATAGAAATACCAAAAGAAATAGACTGGATTTTGAGAGTTGACGGGCATACTGATAAAACTAAATTTCTTAATGGAGGAAAATTTAAGGATAATTGGGAGTTAAGCCAAGCAAGAGCTCTATCAGTTGTCAAATATTTTATTTTAGATGAGAATTTGCCAGCAAAAAGATTTGCTGCTACTGGGTTTGGTGAGTTTCAACCAATAGATACCGGTGAAAGTGAAATTGCTTTAGCTAGAAATCGAAGAATTGAAATTAAATTGACTGAAAGATAAAGCTTAATTTTGCTACTTAGCAGCCAATAGTGGTGGTTTTTTTTGAGAAATTCTAGGTTTTTCGGGAGCTGATATTTCCAAGAAAATGTCATCATTTTTAACATAAACTTTAACTACTCCACCCTTCTTTAACTTACCAAAAAGTATATCTTCAGCTAATGGTTTTTTAATTTTTTCCTGAATTAACCTAGATAAAGGTCTAGCCCCCATTTTTTCATCATAGCCATTTTTAGCTAACCATTCTGATGCTTTAGTTGTTAAATCGAATGTGACATTCTTATCCATAAGTTGAGCTTCTAATTGTAAAACAAATTTTTCAACTACCCTCATTATTACGGACATAGGTAGAGTAGAAAAACTAATTACTGAATCTAACCTATTTCTAAATTCAGGACTGAATATTTTTTCAATAGCTTTAGTATCTTCCCCTTCTCTACGATCTCTTCCAAATCCCATCGCAGTGGCAGCTTGTTCACTAGCTCCAGCATTTGAAGTCATAATAAGAACTACATTTCTGAAATCTACAGTTCTTCCATTATGATCAGTCAATTTTCCATGATCCATAACTTGTAAAAGTATATTAAATATATCAGGGTGAGCTTTTTCTATTTCATCCAATAATAATATACTGTGTGGATGTTGATCTATTTTATCTGTTAAAACTCCACCTTGATCAAAACCTACATATCCAGGAGGTGCTCCAATAAGCCTTGAAACAGCGTGTTTTTCCATATATTCAGACATATCAAATCTAATTAATTCAACACCAAGACAGTCAGCTAATTGTCTAGCTACTTCAGTTTTACCTACACCGGTTGGTCCTGAGAAAAGATAATTACCGATTGGTTTTTCTGGTTCTCTGAGACCAGCTCTTGCCATTTTTATGGCGGTTGTTAGAGCATCTATTGCTTTATCTTGGCCAAAAACAACTGTTTTTAAAGAAATATCTAAATTACTTAAAATTTCAGCATCTGTTTTTGATATACTTTTGGGTGGTATCCTTGCAATCTTAGCAATTACGTTTTCAATTTCTCTGATTCCAATAGTTTTCTTTCTTTCCTTTTCAGGAAGTATCATTTGCGCAGCTCCTGCCTCATCAATTACGTCTATAGCTTTATCAGGTAACTTCCTGTCATGTATATGCTTTACAGAGAGATCTATAGATGCTTGGATTGCTTCACTAGTATATTTTGTATCGTGATGTTCCTCAAAATATTGCTTAAGGCCGTTTAATATTTGCACAGCTTGGTCTGGTGTAGGTTCTTCAATATCAATTTTTTGGAACCTTCTAGATAGGGCTCTATCTTTTTCAAAATGCTGCCTATATTCCTTGTAAGTGGTTGAACCCATACACTTTAGATTACCAGACTGAAGTGAAGGTTTTAATAAATTAGAAGCATCCATTGCACCACCTGTGGTCGCTCCAGCTCCAATCACTGTGTGTATCTCATCTATGAAAAATATGGAGTCTTTATGTTCTTCAAGTTCTTTTAAAACATTCTTTAAACGTTCCTCAAAATCACCTCTATATCTTGTACCTGCTAATAAAGCTCCCATATCCAGTGAAAAAATAGTTGTATCTAAAAGAACTTTTGGGGTCTCTTTATTTACAATTTTCCTTGCTAGACCTTCTGCAATTGCAGTTTTTCCTACTCCAGGGTCTCCTACAAGAATTGGATTATTTTTTCTTCTCCTACATAAAACTTGAATACATCTTTCTATTTCTGCATCCCTTCCAATTAGAGGGTCGATTCTTTGGGCTTTAGCTTCTTCATTAAGATTTTTGCAGAATTTGCTAAGAGCAGATTCCTTTTCTGTTTTATTTTCTTCACCTACTTCTTCTAATTCTTCATTAGAACCTGATATCTTTCTTTCTTCTGCATAATTTGGATTTTTAGCTACTCCATGTGCAATAAAATTAACGGCATCATAACGGGTCATTTCTTGTTCCTGAAGAAAGAAAGCTGCATGACTTTCTCTTTCTGCAAAAATGGCGACTAGAACGTTAGCTCCTGTAACTTCGTTTCTACCTGAGCTCTGAACATGAATAGCAGCTCTTTGTATAACTCTTTGAAAGCCAGTTGTAGGAACAGACTCAGTACCTTCAACTTGACTTATCAAATTACCAAGTTCTTTCTTTATAAATTCAGTAACTTTTTTTCTTAATGCCTCTAAATCTACATTACAAGCTTTCATTACTTTAGCAGCCTCAGGTTCATCAATTAAGGCGAGCAGTAAATGTTCAAGCGTAGTCAATTCGTGTTTATGATCATTTGCAATACCTAACGAAGTATGTATACAGTTTTCTAACGATTTTGAAAAAGATGGCATTTTTCACCTGTTTTTATTTATTTGTTTGCTTGTAATTTATAAATAATATGAGTCACGGCCTTTGCAAATTTTTTTTATCATTAAATTAAAATTAATAATAATTATAGAGGTATTTATTTTTTACTAACATATTTGCAGATAAAGTGCCAAATCAAATAAAATATTTAAATTAAAAAATATCTCTTTTTTTTCTTAATTCAGCAAAAACATTTTCGTCTGATTCATTTTCCATATTCATTATTTTTTTTAATTCAAAATTATTTGCCCTTAAAAAAGGATTAGTTTCCAATTCATCTTTAATTGTAGATGGAACCGAAGGTAAACTTTTACCAACTAAATTTTTGACAGTAATGTACTTATTTTGGAGAACTTCATTATCTTTTTCTATAGATAACGCAAATTCTAGGTTTTTAATTGCATATTCATGTCCACTATAAACTTTAGTATCAAGTGGAAGTTTTTTTAATTTATTTAAAGAGTTCCACATCATTGCTGGGGTTCCTTCAAACAGTCTACCACAACCAAATGCCATAAGTGAATCTCCAGAAAAAAGAGCACTTATTTCTTCACAATAAAAGGCCAAATGACCAATTGTGTGGCCTGGAACATCTATTATTTCAAATTTTAGATCTCCAAGGGTTAGTATGGTGTTAGCATTTATCATTTCTCCAAGGATTGGTAGCCTATGTTTATCCGCATCTGCTCCAATAATTGATGGATCATATTTTTTAACTAGGTCACTAACCCCCATTACATGATCTGAATGGTGATGAGTTAAAACAATTTTTTCTAATCCCCAATTTTTTTTTTCTAAAATATCAATAATAGGATGTGACTCTGGAGCATCAATTAGAAAGGTTTCATTAAGTTTATGATTATGTATTATGAATGCATAATTATCTTGTAAACAAGGTATGGTTAATATTTCAGTATTCATATTTAAAACCTTTTCAAAAAAATTATTAACAATAATCGATTTAAATTATAATTTAAAAATGTTAATTTAAATACAATATTTATATAGAATTCTGCATCGGTTGTCATTTTGAATTTAGAGATAAAAGAATTACAAAATTTTTATACCAAAAAAAAATTGGGATCATTCTGTAAAAAAAATATTGGCTCTTTAATTAAGAGAAACATAAGCAATATTGTAAGAGAAAATTATAATCAAGAAAACATTGTAGGTTATGGATACCCAATTCCATATTTTGATAATTTGATAAAAAAAAACAGTGAGTTTTTATGTCTTATGCCAAAAAATCAAGGTGCTTTGTTATGGCCATTAAAAAAAAATAGAAGTATTTTAGTTGAACAAACAGAATGGCCCCTAGAATCAGAAATTTCTAACTTTGTTATCATAGCTCATGGTTTAGAGAATTCTGATAATCCAACAAAACTATTGGAAGAATCCTGGAGAGTACTTGTTCCTGAAGGTTATTTGCTTATAGTTGTACCAAATAGATCAGGTTTTTGGGCAAGGTCTGACCTTACACCTTTTGGTTTTGGAAGACCATACAGTGTATCTCAATTATCAAAGCTTTTAATTGACAATAAATTTCAAATATTAGTTACGAGCGCAACTTTGTTGATGCCACCTACTGATAATAAATTTCTTTTCAATTCATTCAAATTTATTGATCAAATTACAAATAAATATACTTCGAAAGTTTTGGGTGGAGTTTTAGTTATACTTGCAAAAAAACAAATTCATTTAGCTAATACTATAAAAATTTCTGATACTATAAAAGTGCCATTAGAAATTTTTGATGGTTTAATTAAACCAAAACCAAAACCTCAGCAAAAAATTTAATACTCAATATCTCTGATTAATGGTTTCAATTGATGAAAAATGACTTAAATAAAAAGTACAAATTTGAATTAGGGTAAAATTTTAAAAAAATTAATTAATTCTCATTACTTTCTTGCATGAAAGTTACAGCTCTGATAACTAATAACAGATTATAGTAGATTTTTAGATTATACCTATATTTGGAGAGTTATATTGAGTGAAATTACTTCATTAACAAAAGACGCTTCTTTTAGGTACGCAAACGCTTTATTTTCACTATCTTTAGAATCAAAAAAAACCTCTAAATATGAGAAAGATCTTGATAAAGTTTTAAATCTTTTTAAAGAAGATCCCAATTTTACGTTATTTATAAAATCTCCACTCTATCCGAGAAATGATCAATTGTTGACAATGAAAGCAATTTGTTCAAACCTTAAATTGAGCGAAGATGTGACTAATACCATCTTAGTCATGACTTCCAAACGTAGGCTTTTTTCCTTGAAAGAAATGATTCTACAGTTTAAGGATTTATACCGTTTACATAAAAATGAGTTGATTGTGGAAATATCAAGCGCGAAGAATTTAAGTAAACCAGATTTAGATGTACTAAAAAAATCGATAAGTGCTAAAATTGGTAGCAATATTATAGTGAAATCTAAAACTGACCCCCACATCATAGGAGGGTTAATCGTAAAAATTGGTTCTAAGCTAATTGATACTTCAATTAGATCAAAACTAGCAAAATTGAAAAATAACTTGAAAGAGGTAGGATGATGAACATCCAAGCATCAGAAATATCAGAAATTTTAAAAGAACAAATTAAAAAATTTGGAAAAGAATCTGAAGTAGCAGAAGTTGGTACAGTGCTTTCAGTGGGTGATGGTATAGCTAGAGTATTTGGACTTGATAATGTTCAAGCTGGAGAAATGGTAGAATTTCCTGGTGGAATTAGAGGTATGGCTTTAAATTTGGAAATTGACAATGTTGGTATTGTTATTTTTGGCTCTGACAGAGATATAAAAGAAGGAGATCAAGTCAAAAGAACAAAGGCTATTGTTGATGTTCCTGTTGGTGATGAATTATTAGGTAGAGTAGTTGACGGCTTAGGTAATCCTTTAGATGGTAAAGGCGCAATTAAAACTAAAAAGAGATCAGTTGCTGATGTGAAAGCCCCAGGTATAATACCAAGGAAATCAGTTCATGAACCAATGGCAACTGGACTTAAGTCTGTGGACTCTCTTATTCCAATTGGTCGTGGGCAAAGGGAGTTGATTATTGGTGATAGACAAACTGGAAAAACTGCTGTTGCGCTAGATACAATACTAAATCAAAAAACATATAATGATGCAGCTGGAGATGATGAGTCAAAAAAGCTTTATTGTGTTTACGTTGCTATTGGTCAGAAAAGATCAACAGTGGCACAACTCGTAAAGAAATTAGAAGAAACTGGAGCTTTAGAATACACTATTGTTGTTGCTGCGACAGCATCAGATCCCGCACCTATGCAGTTTCTAGCCCCTTACGCTGCTACATCTATGGCTGAATTTTTTAGAGATAATGGACGTCATTCACTCATTATTTATGATGATTTATCTAAGCAAGCAGTTGCTTACAGGCAAATGTCACTCTTACTAAGACGTCCTCCTGGTAGAGAAGCATATCCTGGGGATGTTTTTTATTTGCACTCTAGATTGTTAGAGAGATCAGCAAAATTGAATGATGAAAACGGAGCTGGTTCTTTGACAGCACTACCAGTGATTGAAACACAGGGAGGAGATGTTTCAGCCTTCATACCTACTAATGTTATATCTATTACTGATGGCCAAATATTTTTAGAAACAGAATTGTTTAATCAAGGTATAAGGCCGGCAGTAAATACTGGTCTTTCGGTGTCTAGAGTAGGATCATCTGCACAAACAAAGGCTATGAAGTCAGTTGCAGGTTCTGTAAAATTAGAGTTAGCACAATACAGAGAAATGGCTGCTTTTGCACAATTTGGATCAGATTTAGATGCTTCAACACAAGCTTTGTTAAATAGAGGTGCACGTTTAACTGAGGTTTTAAAACAAGCACAATATTCTCCACTTACAAATGCAGAACAAGTTGTAATCATTTATTCAGGGACTGCGGGTTATTTAGATGACATACCAGTTAATCAAGTTACTCGTTTTGAAAAAGGTTTGGTTGATTATCTAAGGAGTGATTGTAAAGATCTTTTAGACGATTTAACCAATAATGATAGAAAAGTGGATGGAGAGCTAGAAGATCTCATAAAGAAAGCTATAGAGGCTTTTAAAGGTAATTTTTCTTGATATATTTGAATACTTTGGATGCTTAATTATGCCTAATCTGAAAGATCTTAAAAATAGAATCGAGAGTGTTAAATCAACCAGAAAGATAACGAAGGCTATGCAAATGGTTGCAGCAGCGAAGCTTAGAAAAGCTCAAGAGGCGGCCGAGCAAGCAAGGCCATATGCAGACAAAATGTCTCTTGTGATGAACAAAATTACATCATCTGATAATGTTTCAAGCAGTTCACCATTATTAACTGGGAATGGCAATAATAATATTCATTTGATCATAATTGCGACTTCTGAACGTGGTTTATGTGGAGCCTTTAACTCTTCTATAGTTCGATTGGCAAAAAATCATATTAATAAATTAAAATCAGAGGGATTTCAGTTTAAAATATTGACTATTGGAAAAAAAGGGCGAGAGCAGTTAAAAAGAGAATTTGGAGAAAATATGATTGATCATGTAGATCTTTCTGAAGTTAAAAAAATAGCTTATGAAAATGCATCAACTATTTCTGATAATATAATTTCTATGTTTTTAAATAATGAGTTTGATGTTGCAACTATCTTCTACAATCAGTTTGAATCAGTTATTTCTCAAGTGCCTCAAGCCTCACAATTAATCCCCATTGAGATTAATTCTGAAAAAACACAAAATGATAATAGTATATCAAATTTTGTTTATGAACCTGATGAGCAAGAAATTATTGAAGATTTGTTACCAAAAGCAATTGCAACAAAGATATTTACTGCTTTATTAGAGAATGGAGCTTCAGAACAAGGTGCTAGAATGTCTGCTATGGATAATGCAACCAGAAATGCTGGTGACATGATAGATAAACTTACTATTCAGTTTAATAGATCAAGACAGGCAGCTATTACAAACGAATTAATAGAAATTATATCTGGTGCTGAAGCACTTTAAAATAAAAAATGGAGAAAGAAATGTCTAGGCCAATTGGAAAAATTACTCAAGTAATGGGTGCGGTAGTTGATGTTCAGTTTGATAATCATCTACCTGAAATTTTAAATGCTCTTGAAACAAAAAATGATGGCCAAAAATTGATTTTAGAAGTTGCTCAACATCTTGGTGAAAATACAGTAAGAACGATTGCCATGGATAGTTCTGAAGGACTAGTAAGGGGTGCAGTTGTTGAAGATGTTGGGTCTCCTATATCTGTTCCAGTTGGAAATCCAACATTGGGAAGAATATTAAATGTAGTTGGAGAGCCTGTTGATGAAAAAGGCCCCATTAAAGCAAAAGAATTAAGACCTATACACCAACCAGCTCCTGAATTTTCCGAGCAATCTACTGATACCGAACTGCTTACGACGGGAATTAAAGTGATTGATCTTTTGGCACCATATTCTAAAGGAGGAAAAGTTGGACTTTTTGGTGGTGCTGGTGTTGGTAAAACGGTCTTGATCATGGAACTTATCAATAACATTGCAAAAGTTCATTCTGGGTTTTCTGTTTTTGCCGGAGTTGGAGAGAGAACTAGAGAAGGTAACGATCTATATCATGAGATGATAGAGTCAGGAGTTATAAATCCAAAAAACTTAGAAGAATCTAAGGTATCCTTAGTTTATGGTCAAATGAATGAACCACCAGGAGCTAGAGCTAGAGTAGGGTTAACAGGATTAACATTAGCTGAACAATTTAGAGATCAATCTGGAACAGATGTTCTGTTTTTTGTTGATAACATTTTCAGATTTACACAAGCAGGTTCAGAAGTTTCTGCTCTATTAGGGCGTATTCCATCTGCTGTTGGTTATCAACCAACACTAGCTACCGACATGGGTGCATTGCAGGAAAGGATTACTTCTACAAAAGCAGGCTCAATCACTTCAGTTCAAGCTATATACGTTCCTGCTGATGATCTAACAGATCCAGCTCCTGCAACCTCTTTTGCTCATCTTGACGCAACTACTGTTTTAAGTAGGGCTATTTCTGAATTAGGGATATATCCTGCAGTGGATCCTTTAGATTCTAATAGTAGACTTATGGATCCATTGATTGTAGGTGAAGAACATTATCAAGTAGCTAGAGATGTACAAGGAATACTTCAAAGGTACAAATCTTTACAAGATATCATTGCAATATTGGGAATGGATGAATTGTCTGAAGAAGATAAATTAACTGTTGCTAGAGCTAGAAAAATTCAAAGGTTTCTTTCACAACCTTTTGATGTAGCAAAAGTTTTTACAGGATCTGACGGAGTTCAAGTACCATTAGATGTTACTATAGATAGTTTTAAAAGGGTCGTTGCTGGCGAATTTGATCATTTACCCGAAGCTGCTTTTTACATGGTTGGGGGTATTGATGAGGTTATTGAAAAAGCTGGAAAACTAGAATCAAAGGTAGCTTAAATCTGAAATGTCGAATGCATTATTTAATTTTGAATTAGTTACGCCTGAAAAAATTCTTATGTCTGATTCCGTCAGTTCTGTAAGTGTTTCTGGTGTAGAAGGTGATATGACAGTGCTTGCAAATCACTCACCTATTGCTACTTCTTTAAGGCCTGGATATGTTGATATTAATACAAATGGTAAAACTGAAAGATTTTTTCTTACTGGTGGTTTTATTCAAATAACGTCTGATGAGGTTGTTGTTCTCGCAGAAAGTGCTTCATCAGAAGAGGATCTTAACTCAGAGATGATTGATAATGTAATTGAAAAAACAAAGAGCTTAATGGAAAATGCTTCAGATTTACAAAAGTGTGTTTTAGCTAAAAAACTTAATGATTTAACCAATATTAGAAATCAACTTTAAATATTGAAACAACCAAAAAAAAAAGCAATTGTTTTTATTTTTTTTACAGTTGTATTAGATATAAGTGGCTTAATGGTAATTTTTCCAATAATGCCAGATATATTGCAATCCGTTGGTAAATTTTCAGTATCAGATGCGGCTATTTGGGGTGGTTTTTTATATGCTTCATACGCTTTAATGCAATTTTTATTTTCACCAGTAATTGGTAATATATCAGATGCTTTTGGTAGAAGGCCTGTTATATTAATTTCTCTCTTTTTAATGTTTATAGATTATTTAATATTAGGTTTTGCTTCATTACTTTGGGTGTTTATTATTGGAAGAATGATAGGTGGAATTGCAGGAGGTACAGTCCCCACAGCAATGGCATATTTAGCTGACATTTCAACCTCAGAAGACAAAGCTAAAAATTTTGGATTAATTGGTGCTGCTTTTGGAATTGGTTTTGTACTTGGGCCATTTATTGGAGGAATTTTAGGTGAAATAAATTTTAGACTACCATTCTTTTTTTCCGCAGCATTATCTTTGTGTACATTTTTATTTTGTTTTTATTTTTTAAATGAATCTTTAGAAGAAAAAAATAAGAGAAAATTTAAATTAACTGACTTAAATCCATTTAAACCTATTTATAAATCCTTTTTTATTAAAGATTTAAGAATCTTTTTTGGATGCATTTTAGTAATAAGTATAGCTCATTGGGTTTATCCATCAATTTGGAGTTTCTGGAGTAAAGAAGTTTTTGGTTGGGGACCTGGTCTAATTGGTGTTTCATTAGCCTTTTATGGTCTTGGTGTAGCATTTGTACAGGGCTTAATAATAAGGTTAAGTTACATTAAAAACATTCATCCACAAAAAATTGTAGTCTTTTCTTTACTAGTCGGAAGTTTTACTCTTTTTGGTTTTGGTTCAATTGAAACTGGATGGTTAGTTTTTGCTTTAATACCGATTGCAGTTCTTACTGAATTAATGAACCCTACTTTAGATAGTTTTATTTCAAATAGAATCTCTGACGATACTCAGGGATTACTTCAAGGTATCCTATCCAGTATAAATGCAATAACTACAATTTTGAGTCCATTAATTATGACTTTACTTTTTAAATTCGGATCATCAAATGATAATAGTTTTTATACTCCGGGCTTACCTTTTTATTTTGCTGCAACTTTACTTTTGGTTTGTTTATTCCCTGTAATTAATGTTATGAAGTCCTTAGAGCATACTCCAAAAAGAAAAATAAAATAGAAAAACTAAGCTTTTCGTTTTTTTTCAATATGGTATTTAGGATAGTAAGGTTTATAGATTGGTCGTAATCTTTCACTATCAAACAAAGAAGATACAGAGTTTCCATTTGCTATATTAAGCAAGGCTTGAGCAAATAATGGTGCAGTTGGTACGATTCTTATTTTTGTACTATTTTTAATTTTTGAAATTATACTTATTGAGTCAGTAACAACTAGTGAACTTAAACTTGACTTCTCTATTCTTTCAATAGCTGGATCTGATAAAACTCCATGAGAGATATATGCGTGTACTTCTCTTGCCCCTTTATTAATAAGCAAATCAGAGGCTTTAACCAGGGTTCCAGCAGTATCACAAATATCATCAACTATTATGCAGATTTTATTTTTTACTTCACCAATCACCGTCATGGATGCAATTTCACCTGGTTGGTTTCTTCTTTTATCAACAATGGCTAAGTCAGCACTTATTCTTTCAGCTAGACCTCTAGCTCTGGCAACTCCCCCAACATCTGGTGAAACTACAGTAAGTAATTCCTGTTTTTCAAAATAATGTGATATGTCTAATTCAAAAATTGGAGAGGCATAAAGATTATCTACTGGAATGTCAAAAAAACCTTGTATTTGGGCAGAATGTAAATCTAGAGTAAGTATTCTTTCAATACCAGCCCCACTTAAAAGATTAGCTATTAACTTCGCACTGATTGGGGTCCTAGCCTTTGTTCTTCTATCTTGTCTTGCATATCCAAAATAAGGGATAACTGCAGTTATTCTCTGTGCACTTGATCTACTCAAAGCATCAGCAATAATGAGTAATTCCATAATATTATCATTAGCTGGATTAGATGTAGATTGAATAATGAACATATCTTCATTTCTTACGTTTTCAAAAACCTCAACAAAAATTTCTTGATCATTAAATTGTTCAACTCTTGCTTTAACTAGATCAATTTGTGATCTGCTCAAAGAGCTTGCCCAACTTGCAATTCCTTTAGAGAGAGTTATATTTGAATTTCCAGAAATTATCTTTGGGTGTACTAACTCACTCATCTTTTATCCTTATTTTTGATAATATTTTATAATAGCTAAATTATTCATGAGTTAGCAAGCTATAACCATTTTCAAATTGTATCATATGTTTATTTTTTTTAATTTAATGATTTAGTTGTTTTATAATTAATTATGTATTATTAATTTTCTTAGCCATATGGTTTGACATATCTGTACTATCTACATATTCCTCACTTATAGCAAAATTCTTTACTGAATTTTTTGTATTATGTACATTTTTATTTTTATTATTGTTTAGGTGATGCCAAAATGGAAGTTCTTTTTTTTCAAAAATTAATCGATATGAGCATGATGTGGGCAACCAATTAACTAATTGATCTATGTTTTTAGGTGATAAAATTAAACAATCACTTTTTTTATTTTTTCTTTCATCATAAACTTTACATTTGCATTTTTGGATGTTCAAAAATCTACAAGCAACATTAGTAAAAACTGGAGGACTTTTTTTTGTTTTCTGAAATTTGTTAAGACAGCATTTTCCACAACCATCGCAAAGAAGTTCCCATTCCTTTCGGCTGAAATCACTAAGTGGTTTATTTTTCCAAAATCTTTTTTTCATTGATAAAAGCTAATAGTTTTTAAGGCCTCTTTTGCAATCTCACAGTCTTTTTTCATTTGTAGAATAAGGTTTTCTATGGAGTCATATTTTATTTCATCTCTCTGAAATTTGATTAATGAGACAATTACTTTTTTTCCGTAGATAAAATTTGAAAAATTAAAGATGTAAACTTCGCAATTTGCTTCATTCTTACCAAACGTGGGTTTTGTACCTATTGACGCAACTCCCTTATATAAATTATCTTCATATTCAGGTGATAAAATTTTAATGTAGCATGCATAAATACCAAATTTTGGTGCAATTATATTTTTTAATTCTAAATTTATAGTAGGAAAACCTAATTCACGTCCCCTTTTATCTCCTTGAATGACTGTGCCGTAAATTTTGTGATGATAACCAAGCATTTTGTTTGCTTTTTCTATTTGACCTTCTTTAAGTGCATTTCTAATAATTGTTGAGGAGATTTTATCTTTTCCAAATGTTGTAAGACTTAACGAAAAAACATTAATCTTATATTTCTGACCAATATGTTTAAGTAGTTTAATATCACCACTTCTTTTATACCCGAAACGAAAATCATTACCTACAATAATTTGTTTAGCTCCTAATTTTTCGAATAAAATTGATTTAACAAAATTTTCAGGTGTGAGTATTTCGATGTTTTTATCAAATTTTAATTCAACTAAAAAACTAATATTTAACTTCTTTAACATACTGTATTTGTGTTCTTTTGTAGTCAGTTTGAAGCTAGTTAGCTCTTTTTGAAAGTAATCACGAGGGTGAGGATCAAAAGTTAAAATCCCGAATCGGCCAGAGGATGAGATTTGAGAACATTTTTTTATAATTTCTTGATGACCCAAATGAACCCCATCAAAATTACCTATTACAATTGTAGATAATTCGGTAAATTCTTTAACATTTTTTAACTCACGTATAATTTTCATTGTAATCCAATTAAAACCTCAAAGTTTAGAATTTTAACATAAATAATCAATTGAAAATGTAGGATACATTTTATTTTTTTTGAATAGGTTTTCTAGTTTTTTTATATCGAGTGTCGTGTTTTCATTTTCTAAACCGACTTTATCCCTCGATAGTCCACCGCATACGAAAAGTGTATCAAGCATTTCATTTTTTCCACCTAATATATCAGTATTTATGCCATCTCCTACACAGAGTATTTTGGGAGATTTTATATTATGCATTTCTAATTTTTGATGAGCTAATTTGTAAATTTCCTTATGAGGTTTACCGCAATAAATACTTATACCTCCAGCTTTACTAAATGCCGCTGCAATTCCTCCTGCACACCATACTCTTAAATCACCTACATCTACAAATATATCTGGATTAACACATAGAAGTTTTAGATTTTTCTTTATACTATATTTTATTAAATCTTTATAGTTTTCAGGTGTTTCAGTTCGATCGTCAAATAAACCAGTACAAACAATACCCTCAGCGTGTCTTAATTCAACTACATTAATTTTGTTGGTTAATTTACGGTCTGGTGGAATATCATTAAAGAAACTTACATCTCTTTTTGGTCCCAAGTGAAATACATTGGTCCCAACATCTCCTGATAACATACTATTTTGAGCAGCATCTCCCGATGTTGTTATGTCGTTAAAGTGTTTTTCAGAAATACCAAAAGTTGATAAGTGAGCTTTGACTGCATTTTTTGGTCTTGGTGCGTTCGTTAAAAGCATAACAAAACCATTGTTTCTTTTAAAATCGACTAAAGCGTTAAGAGCATTTTGATAAGCTTCTTTCCCATTATGAATACATCCCCAAATATCACAGAACAAAACATTATAGTTTTTCGATATGTCTTTTAATTGTTTAATAACTTGCATAGTTAAATAAATAATCTTTAATTCAAATTGTGTACATAAATAAATGATTAAAAAAAAAATTAATGAAAGTTTAATTTTTTAAAAAATTATATTGACTTCAATAAATTTTATACTATTTAAGAGTTGTTGGCACTTAAAGGCGGAGAGTGCTTTTTTTTTGTCCGTCTCATTATTTAGAAAGGGAGCGTTATAATATGACATTTAAACCATTACATGATCGTGTAGTTGTTCGTCGTGTTGAAAACGATGAGAAAACTTCAGGGGGATTGATTATTCCTGATTCTGCCCAAGAAAAACCGGCAGAAGGTGAAGTAGTATCCGTTGGAAACGGTGCAATTGACGAAAAGGGCAATCGAATGCCTATGGATGTCAAAGAAGGAGACAGAATACTTTTTGGAAAGTGGTCTGGTACTGAAGTGAAGATTAACGGTGAAGATATGTTAATCATGAAAGAAAGTGATATACTAGGCATAATGTCCTAGTTTTTTTTTATTTAATTTAGGAATATAATTATGGCAGCAAAAGATGTAAAATTTAGTACTGACGCTCGTAATAGAATGATGCATGGTGTAAATGTATTAGCGGACGCAGTTAAAGTTACTTTAGGTCCAAAAGGAAGAAATGTCGTTTTGGATAAATCGTTTGGAGCACCTAGGATTACAAAGGATGGTGTTACAGTAGCAAAAGAAATTGAGCTTGATGACAAATTTGAAAACATGGGTGCTCAAATGGTCAAAGAAGTCGCTTCAAAAACCAATGACACAGCAGGTGATGGTACAACTACAGCTACAATTTTAGCTCAATCAATCGTACGCGAAGGACTTAAGTCGGTAGCAGCTGGTATGAATCCAATGGATTTGAAAAGAGGTATTGATAATGCAGTTTCATCAGTAGTTGACGCAATTGCAAAACAATCAAGACCAGTAGCTAATAGTGACGAAGTTGCTCAAGTTGGAACTATATCAGCTAATGGTGAAGCAGAAATTGGTAAACAAATAGCTGATGCAATGCAAAAAGTTGGTAATGAAGGTGTAATAACAGTTGAAGAAAACAAAGGATTGGAAACTGAAACAGATGTTGTGGAGGGTATGCAATTCGATAGAGGTTATTTGTCACCTTACTTTATCACTAACTCAGAAAAAATGACCGCTGACCTTGAAGATTGTTTGATATTACTTCATGAAAAGAAACTTTCATCATTACAACCAATGGTTCCCTTGCTAGAATCAGTAATTCAATCAGGAAAACCTTTACTGATTATTGCTGAAGATGTTGAGGGTGAAGCATTAGCTACACTAGTTGTTAACAAGCTAAGAGGTGGGTTGAAAATTGCGGGCGTAAAAGCTCCTGGTTTTGGTGATCGTAGAAAAGCGATGCTTCAAGATATTGCAATACTTACTGGTGGACAGTTAATTTCAGAAGATCTAGGAATGAAACTTGAAAATGTTACTATGGATATGCTTGGTACAGCTAAGAGAGTTTCTATTACTAAAGATGAAACAACTATTGTTGATGGAGCCGGTGATAAGTCAGAAATTGAAGCTAGAGTTTCACAAATCAAAGCACAGATTGAGGAAACTACTTCTGATTATGATAAGGAAAAACTTCAAGAACGTTTAGCGAAATTGGCTGGTGGTGTTGCTGTCATTAGAGTTGGTGGTGCCACAGAAGTTGAAGTTAAAGAACGCAAAGATCGTGTTGATGACGCTCTTAATGCTACAAGAGCAGCAGTACAGGAAGGTATTGTTGTTGGCGGAGGAGTTGCATTGGTTGTGGCTACAAAGAGCCTTAGTAAACTAAAAGGTAAAAACCCAGACCAAGAAGCCGGAATTAACATAATAAGAAGAGCTTTAGAAGCACCATTAAGACAAATTGCTGAAAATGCTGGTGTAGATGGAGCTGTAGTTGCTGGTAAAATTCGTGAAAGTAAAGATGATACTCATGGATTTAATGCACAAACTGAAGAGTATGGTGATATGTTTAAGTTTGGTGTTATAGATCCAGCAAAAGTTGTTCGAACTGCATTAGAAGATGCGGCATCCATTGCAGGTTTGCTAGTTACTACCGAAGCAATGGTGGGTGATAAACCTGAGCCAAAAGGCGCAGCAGGAGCACCTGCTATGCCTGATATGGGTGGCATGGGTGGTATGGGTGGTATGATGTAACCTATACCCAATTAAGTAGAAAAAAAGGGGCTTTTAGCCCCTTTTTTTATTTAATTATGTTAGAATGCCCCATTTTTCTATTTAATTTTGCTTCATCTTTTCCGTAGATGTTTAGAGAACTTTCACTGTCATATCTAATATTATAAATATCTTCACCTAATATATTTTTCATCATTATGTTTGAGTGTCTTTTCCCATCACCTATTGAGTTCCCTGTGATGGCTCTTATGTGTTGTTCAAACTGACTTATTATGCATCCACTCTGCGTCCAATGGCCTGAATTATGTACTCTAGGGGCCATTTCATTTACGAGTAATTGTTTACTCTTTGTTAAAAAAAATTCTATTCCCATGGTACCAATATATTCTAAATTTCGAATTATTTTACTAGCTATAATAATAGCATCACTTGCTATTGATAAACTAATATTTGCAGGTACTTTTGATTCTATTAATATACCATTTTGATGTACATTTTCTGAAGGATCATAGGCAGATATTTTTCCGTCCATGTCACGGCAAATAATTACAGACATTTCTAATTCAAAGTCGATCATTTCTTCAATGATAACAGGCACATTATTGAATTGTGAAGCAACTTTATCGATTTCCTCTTTTTGGCTTATTATCTTTTGACCTTTCCCATCGTATCCAAATCGACTAGTTTTAATTACCACAGGAAGTCTAAGTTGTTTTATCCCATCAATGATATTTTCATACGATGATGCAACAACAAACTTAACTGTTTTAATTCCCATATTGTTAAGGAATTTTTTTTCATTTGTTCTATCTTGACATATTTCTAAAGATCTAGAATTAGGATATACATTTTTAATTTTTTGACATACTCTTATAGTATCCAAAGGTATATTTTCAAATTCATACGTAATTACATCTACATTTTTTGCAAAATTTTTCAGATTATTTATATCATCATATTTAAAAGTACTTGATAAATTAGTTACCTGTTTAGCAGGAGCATTAAAATCTGGATCATATATATGTGTTTTAAATCCTAATTGAGAAGCTGACAAAGAAAGCATCCTACCTAGCTGGCCACCTCCTAAGATTCCTATTACACTTCCTAACGGCAATCTACTTTGTTTATTCATCTTTTGGAACCATTGGAACTTTTGAGACTTTCTTTTTATGCCAAATTTTTAATTTCTTTGATATATTTTCATTATTTAGTGCTAAAATTGAAATCGCAAAAATTGATGAATTTATCGCGCCAGGGATTCCTATTGCCATTGTTGCTACAGGACAACCTTTTGGCATTTGCACAATTGAATATAAACTGTCAATACCTGAAAGTGCTGATGATAATATAGGAACTCCAATAACTGGTAATAAAGTCTTTGATGCTACCATTCCTGGTAAATGAGCTGCGCCTCCAGCTCCGGCTATTATAACTTTTATATTTTTTTTATGAGCATTTTTGGCATATTTAAAAAGGCGGTCAGGTGTTCTGTGAGCTGAAATAATTTTTTTTTCGTATTTGATTTTAAATTCTTCTAACACATCACAAGCATATCTCATTGTTTTCCAATCTGATTGGCTACCCATAATTACACTAACTAATTTTTTTTCCATTTTTTCTCAAAATATTTTATAGACCAACCAATTATGAATTTACTATACGAATTTTTATAGTATATATACAATTGAATTTATTGATATTACAAATATACCTTATTATTAATACTGGGAATTTTAAATGGCTAGAATATCATTTGCAGCACATCCTTTTTTATTGGGTTTTGAGCAGATAGATAGGATATTAGAGAAAACTATTAAATCTAGTAATGATGGGTTTCCTCCATACAACATAGAGTTGTCTGATGATAATCATTACAAAATCACACTTGCAGTAGCTGGATTTAGTGAAGATGAGCTGAGTATAACCTTGGAAGAAAGGCAACTAATCATATCAGGAAAACAGGTTGAAAAAACTAATCAAAATACATTCATCTATAGAGGTATTGCTGCAAGACATTTTCAAAAAACATTTGTATTAGCAGATGGAGTTGAAGTAAGTGGTGCAAGTTTAGAAAATGGTTTACTTAACGTTTTTTTATTGAGAAAAAACTTACAACCTAAAGTCAAAACAATAAAAATTAACTCTAATAATTAAATAAGACTTTAAAAAACCAAAATTCATTAAAAATTTATTTTTCTGACAAAAATTTTTCTGCTTCCAAAGCCGCCATGCATCCCATACCTGCAGCTGTTACTGCTTGTCTATATTTGAAATCTGTAATGTCTCCAGCAGCAAAAACACCAGGTATTGAAGTTTCTGTCGAATTTGGTTTTGTAACCACATAGCCTCCATTATGTGTTTCTAATTGATTTAAAATTAGTTCGTTTGATGGTGCGTGACCTATAGCTATAAAAACACCTTTGCATGCAATTTCAATTTCTTTATTATTTTTTTGATTTTCTATTTTGATTGCTTCTACACAAAGAGGATTATCAATTCCAATTATTTCTTTCAATACACTATTCCATATTACTTCAACTTTTGGATTATTGAACAATCTCTCTTGGAGTATTTTTTCTGCTCTTAAAGTATCTCTTCTATGTATTAATATTACTTTTTTAGCAAACTTAGTAAGAAACAAAGCTTCTTCTACGGCAGTATTTCCCCCGCCAATAACAGCAATTATTTCATTTCTAAAAAAAAATCCGTCACATGTAGCACATGCAGAAACTCCAAATCCTTTATACTTATCTTCAGATTTTAAGCCTAGCCATTTAGCTTGAGCACCAGTTGCAAGAATAATAGATTCTGCTTCATACTCATTACCATTATCCGATATGGCTAAAAATGGATATTTTTTTAGGTTTAATTTCATTATAGTATTATTAATTATGTTAGTACCTGCCGCTTTAGCATGATCTTCTAAATTAGTCATTAAATCTGGACCTTGGATCTCTTTTTCTCCCGGCCAATTTTCTACTTCTGTTGTAATCGTAAGTTGACCCCCTGGTTGTATTCCCTGAATAAGTATAGGATCTAATAATGCTCTAGAAGCATAAACAGCTGCAGTATATCCTGCAGGCCCAGATCCAATTATTAATAACTTTGTTTTTTTTTGCATTTAACTTCTCGCATTTTTTTCATAATTTAATTTAAATTTTTATTGTAGAAATCATCCTACCACAATCACCAAGATTATTTATTTGATTTCGGCGATGTGAAAAATATTTTTCTTGCTCTGAAAAAGTACACTTATTTAAAGAATGGATTTTATCTATTCCTTTTTTATTTAGTACAAATGTTATTGAACCAGGTAAATCAAAAAATATTTTTTTATTTTTATTAATAAAGAAAAAGTTTTTGAATGAAGAATTTTTATCAATAAATCTTTTATAGAATTCTATTCCGACCTCATAATTTTTTTTTTGAATACAAGGACCTACTGCTACACAGATATTTTCCAATTTTGCTCCTAATTGTATCATATTTTCTATTGTATTTTCTATCACACCATTAAAAAAACCTTTCCACCCAGCATGTGCTGCGCCAATTATTTTTTTTTCAAAATCTCCAAAAAGTACAGGTGCGCAATCTGCAGTAAGTATTCCTAGACATATACCTTTTTTTGAAGTTACCATAGAGTCAGCCTTGATATAATCAGATTTTATTATTTCTTTTATCTCTACTACGTTGGAGGAATGTATTTGACTTAGAATGATTAGATTAGAAGAATTAATACCCATTTGTTGAGATACTAAAGCCCTATTTGAAACTACTGTATTTTTATTGTCACCATTTCCAAAACTACAGTTCAGACTTTTAAATTCTTTGTCTGATAAACCACCAGTTCTATCAAAAAAACCGTGTTTAAATTTTTTTAGCAAAGGTGTTGTTAAATATGGTTTCATTAGATCTCTAATCCAATAAGTGGGGAAGATTTTTTATTTCTAATGCCTAAAACTTTAAATAATTTTCCCATTTGATTATAATCAATCAGCCTTTTTAACGATGCAACATGCGTATCAATTTTTTCTTTTTCCATGTTCTTAGAAAGAGCTATAAATCGCTCTTTTATTCCTAAAGATTTCAAAAAATCACCTTGATTAATCAAATTTGTAACTACCAAATTATATTCTTTTGAATAATTTTTTATAGCTTCAAAGTTTACCAAACTACTTAGATCGCTTTCTCCTTGGTATTTAAGTGGATCAGAATATTTGTGATTTTTTACTGATTGTAAAGTATTACCTATGTTATTATTTTTACCATAATCAATAATCAAACAAGCACCTAAATTTTTTTTCAAGTGTTTGGATATAAATAGTATGTTTTTTTTAATTTCCGAAGAAATTTCATAAATTTGATTTTCTTTCTGTTTAAAAGAATTTAATTCTTGAGGCAAAGTCGTAACGTTTTTAAGTCCAAAGCAAAATTCGTCACTTTTAGTATTATTGTAGTCCTTCAAAGATACTATAATTTCCATCCATTTATTTTTTTTAAATACAAACTGTTTTATGGGTAGGGCATCAAAAAACTCATTTGCAATAATAATGGTGGGGATGTTGGGTAGGTTACTTAAATTTTTTTTCCAATTAATAGGATAGCCTTTGAGAACTTGTTTTTGTAATTTTTGCAAGGAAGGTGATATTTCTATTAATGTAATTTTTAACGCTTTATGAAACTCTGAGATGCTTTTAGTCGCTCTTAATATGTCTTCCATTAATGTTCCGTTACCAGGACCTAACTCTACTAATGAAAATTCAGGTGGTTTATTATGATCCATCCAAGCTTGAACTACCCATAATCCTATAAGCTCACCAAACATTTGAGATATTTCTGGGCTTGTTATGAAATCTCCTTTGAAACCAATGGGGTATTGTTTTGTGTAATATCCGTATTTTGGATGCGTCATACACATTTTCATATACTCAGATAAACTTATCCCTTTTTTTTTTAAAATTGCCTCTTTGATCAATTTATTGAGATTAATTTTTTTCATAAATTAAGAAATTTTTTTGTTTGTTTTTTTGAATGAAAGTATAATGAAAATAAGTCCAATTACTAGCATTGGTAAAGAAAGTACTTGTCCCATTGAAAACCCCAAGTTTTGTGAAAACATTAAAATATATCCATTTGGATTTATTGTCGTAATATACTGAGGATCAGCTTCTCTAAAAAACTCCACAAAAATTCTGGCTAAACCATAGCCAAAGAAAAAAGTTCCCATTATCCTTCCTGGATATTTAAGTAACTTAAAAAAATAAACAAAAATTATAAGAATTATACCTAAAAATAATCCTTCTAAAGCAGCTTCATAAAGTTGGGAGGGGTGTCTAATGCAAATTTCTGATTCCCAATTTTTAGGACAAATATTTGCTGGAAATTTTGTAAATTCCATACCTAAAAAAAATGTTGTTGGTTTTCCCCAAAGTTCTTGATTTACAAAATTTGCTAAACGTCCCAAAAAAAGACCTGGAGGGGTACTTACAGCAATTATATCTCCCATAGGTAAAATTGATATTTTATTTCTAATGCAGTAATATAAGGCACCTAAGACCACACCAATGAACCCTCCATGAAATGACATACCACCTTCCCACAAATAAAAGATACTTATTGGTGAACTAATATAAAAAGAAGGGTTATAGAACAAAACATAACCCATTCGACCACCTAAAATTATTCCAAGTATTAGGTATGTCATCAAATCTTCAACATCTTTAGTATTTAATGGACTTTTTTCATGCCAGAGGGATTGTTTTTTGGTTAAAGAATAAATTAAATACCAAGCACAGATAATACCGAATATATATGATAAAGAATACCAAGTAAGGGATAAATTAATATCAAAAATTCGAAAAGATAAAGCATTGGGATTTAAAAAGTCTGGAAATCTTAAATACATAAGAAATTTAATCTCTTGTCTTTTATTTATTTATTATTAATTAATATTTAACTATCATATTCTTATCGGAAAATTCTAGTATCATAGGATTCAAAATGCAAAGCAGAAATCAAATTATTGATGATTTATCAAAACTTATTACAAATGCATTTGGTTTAGCTCAGAATGCCACTGGAGAAATTGAAAATGCAGTGAAAGGCCTTTTAGATCGGTATTTAGCAGATAAAGGTTTGGTAACAAGGGAAGAGTATGAAGTACTTAAAGAAATGCACTCTGAATTGCAAAACGAAGTACATTCCTTGAGGAAAGAATTAAATACACTCAAACCTAAAACAAGATCTATTAAAGCTAATACTTCAAATAAAAATAAATAAATCAGCTAATTTAAGTTTATATTATCTCTTAAAATTTACTTAACTTTTCAACATTTTGTGTTATAATTTAAATAAGATACTACAAATTGTTTTAGTAAATTTATAAAAAATCAAATTATGAATGTTCAGGAAGATTTGAAAAAATACTTTGAAGCTAACCCAATTTCTAAATTTAAACATTTGGCACAAATTAAAAGTTGGGAATTAGTAAATGACACTTTTCTTTCTATTTCTTTTTATGTTGAAGGAATATGGAAAAATTATCTATATTCTTTTCTGTGGTTAGAAAAAGATCAACTGCTCAAATTGACTTGTGAATATAATTTTAATTTACCTAAAAATAAAAATACTTCTTTTTACAGGACACTGAATCTTGCAAATGAAAGATGTGGAGAAGGATATTTTACTTTTTGTGAAAATGAGCAAGTCTTAGTATTTCATAATCAATACAAAGGAACAGATGCATTAGAAATTGAAAACAAACGTACAAAAGAGATTATTTTTGAAACTACTTCTATAATGGATGAACTTTATCCTGTATTTCAACTAATATCTTGGGGTAATGAAAGCCCGGATGTAGCCATTAAGTTAGCCAGTTATCATTCATCTGGTTTTAATTAAATCACAAAAAAATTGGATAGAATGAATTTCTTATTTAATATATTCTTTTACTAAAAAGAGTGAATAAAATGAATAATGTATTGATTGTAGGTGCTGGTAACATGGGTGAGGCAATGCTTAAGGGCTGGTTAAAAGCCAATAACATGTTAAAGCAAGTTTATGTTCGAGAACCAGATCCTTCTAATTGGCTAAAAAAAATACATAACGAAAAAAAAATCCTTCTAAATCCATCAAATATAGAAGGAAAAATAGATGTTGGTATTTTTGCTGTAAAACCTCAAGTTGCAGAAAAAGTTATTTTAGATACCAAAATCGACCTTTCAAAAAAATCTTTTGTTATAAGTGTAATTGCTGGAAAAGATTTTAATTTTTTTGATAAAGTTTTTGATGTACCCTATCCGGTTGTTAGAGTCATGCCAAACACACCAGTCGCCATTGAACAAGGAGTATCTGCGATTATTGGCAATAGTTTTTCTTCATTATCACAAGTTAATTGGACTGAGAAACTTTTTAATAATTTAGGAAAAACAGTCATTCTTGAAAAAGAAAGTCAAATAGATGCAGTAACTGCGATATCAGGTTCAGGCCCAGCTTATATTTTCAATTTTGCAGAAACAGTTATTGAAATTGGTAAAGAATTAGGTCTATCTGAACAAATATCAAAGAAAATTGTTTTACAAACAATTGTTGGTGCAGGTCTTCTGGCTAATAATAGTGATAAAACACCTTCTAAATTGAGAGAAAATGTAACTAGTCCTAACGGCACTACTCAAGCAGCCTTAAATATTTTAATGGATGAAAAAAATGGATGGCACGGAATAATAAAGAATGCTGTATTTGCTGCTCATAAAAGAAGTAAAATTTTAGCAAAAAATTGAATTAATTAATTGGAAGGAAAAATGTTGAATTTCATAGACTTTGATGCTTTTCAGAATGTTGAAATGAGAGTTGGAGAAATTACAAGAGCAGAACCATATCCTGAAGCAAGAAAACCTGCGATTAAATTATGGATAAATTTTGGGCCAATTATAGGAGAAAAAAAATCCTCAGCTCAAATTACTGATCACTATAAGCCACAAACATTGATAGGTAAAAAAGTTCTAGCTGTAATGAATCTTAAACCAAGACAAATTGGAAATTTTATCTCTGAAGTTTTAGTATTAGGTGTTCCTGATGTAAAGGATAAAGGAGTTGTATTAGTAGTCCCAGACCAAGATACTAAGATTGGTAGTCGTTTATATTAGCATTTTCTATTTCTTCACACCAATGCAATCTACAAAGTGAAATGTAACTTTCATTCCCACCAATTTGGATTTGTTGTCCTTTTGTAATTACTTTACCTTCTTCATTTAAACGTGCAACCATGGTAGCTTTTTTTCCACAATGACAAATTGTTTTTATTTCTCTCATTTCGTCAGCTATTGACAAAAGTACAAGTGATCCTGGGAATAGTTCGCCTTGAAAATCAACTCTTAAACCATAGCACAAAACTGGGATATTGAGATTATCAACTACTTTTGCAAGTTGCCAAACTTGTTCTTTTGATAAAAATTGTGCTTCATCTAAGAGTATGCAATTCAATTTTTTTTTTTCTACAGTTTTTTTTATCATTAAAAACAAGTTATCTTGGGAATCAAAAAGATTTGCTTTCTCCTCAATTCCTATTCTACTTACAATTTTAGAATATCCAGCTCTATTATCTAATTTTGCAGTTATTAAGAATGGTTCCATTCCCCTTTCTCTATAGTTGTAAGCAGCTTGTAATAAGATAGTTGATTTACCTGCATTCATTGTAGAATAATAAAAGTATAATTTTGCCATTTTATTCTTTTTAATTTATGTGATCTAGTTTATTCAATTCCTGAAGCGATATAATTGAAAGATTTTTTTCATTATGATATTCCATAGAATGTGCAGCTGCCCATGCACCCGAAATAGAAGTATAGTAAGAAAGATTTTTTTCTAATGCTAAAATTCTAATCCCTTTACTATCTTCTATAGATTGAAGTCCTTCAGTAGTATTAATAACCAAATCAATTTTGTTATCATTTAATAAATCAATAATATTAGGCCTACCCTCATAGGCTTTTTTTACTAGTTTAACTTTAATATTATTTTTCAAAAGAAATTCTGCTGTTCCACTAGTTGCTAAAATCTTAATACCTAAATTATCAACTATTTTACAAATTTCTAAAAGTTTTGTGTTTTTATCTTTTCCTTTAACCGAGATAAAAGCAGTCCCCTTTTTGGGTAATTTTATTCCAGCAGCGATTTGTGATTTCAAATATGCTTTAGCAAAACTTTTATCAATTCCCATCACCTCACCAGTTGAGCGCATTTCTGGGCCTAATAAAATGTCGGTACCTGGAAACTTATTAAAGGGTAATACTACTTCTTTTATTGCAAAGAAATTTATTTTGGGGTCAAGAAGTGTATTTTTTGCAATTCCTGCCATTATTAATGACGCTATTCCGGGTATTGGTTTGCCTATAACTTTAGAAACAAATGGGAGCGTTCTAGATGCTCTAGGATTTACTTCGAGAACATAAATATTTTTTTCACGTACTGCAAATTGTATATTAATTAAACCTTTTACTTTAAGCTCTTTTGCAAGCAAAACACTTTGTTTTTTTATTTTTGTAATTAATGCATTACTCAAAGAGTATGGTGGTAAACAGCAAGCACTATCCCCAGAATGAATACCTGCTTCCTCTATATGTTGCATTACCCCTACTATTGTTACTTTTTCACCGTCTGATATAGCATCTACATCTATTTCTATCGCATCACTTATAAAACTATCAATTAATATCGGATTTTCACCTGTTACTTTTACAGCGTGACTAATATATTTTTTTAAATGAATTTCATTAAAAACTATTTCCATTGCTCTACCTCCTATTACATAGGAAGGTCTAATGACTACAGGATAATTTATTTTGGCTGCAATATTAATAGATTCTTCTTCTGATCTAGCTATTCCGTTTTTTGGTTGCTGAAGGCCTATGTTATTTAGTAGTTTTTTAAATTTTTCTCGATCCTCGGAAATATCTATTGATTCTAGGCTGGTTCCAATTATAGGAATTTTATATTTTTTTAGAGATTTAGAAAGATTTAAAGGTGTTTGTCCACCTAGTTGAATAATGACTCCTAATAAATTCCCATTTGATCTTTCTTTAACAATTATTTCCATTACATGTTCAACTGTTAAAGGTTCAAAATAAAGTCTATCAGAAGTATCATAATCAGTTGAAACAGTTTCAGGATTACAATTAATCATAATTGTCTCAATCCCTTCTTTGGAAAGTGCAAAACAAGCATGACAACAACAATAATCAAATTCTATCCCTTGCCCAATTCGATTAGGCCCTCCACCTAAAATTATAATTTTTTTATTTTTACTTGGATTGGACTCACAATTATTTTTTTCTTTTTCATTAGGTCCATATGTCGAATACATATATGACGTATTCGATCTAAATTCTCCTGCACAAGTATCTACTCTTTTGAAAGTAGCTTGAATGTTTTTAGATTTCCTCAAGTTATAAATATCTTCTACTTTTAATGATGATAGCATACTTAATCTCTCATCAGTAAAACCTAAAGATTTTATATAAAATAATTCATCTTTATCATTTGGTAATTTATTTTTCTTAATATAATTTTCAACTTTGATTATTTCATTTATTCGTTCTAAAAACCACATATCTATTTTGGTGATTTCATTAATATGTGATAATTCCATGCCATTACGAATTGCCTGTGCAATTTGAAGGATTCGTTGAGGATTCTGCTTCGACAAAATATTTATCATGCCTAAGGGATCTTTTGGCATATCCACTTCATTTAAACCACATAAGCCAATATCTAGTGAAGTAAGTGCTTTTTGAAGGCTTTCATGAAAAGATCTTCCAATGGACATCACTTCCCCAACAGATTTCATGGAACTACCCAATTCCGATGATGTTCCAGGAAATTTTTCGAATGTAAATCTTGGTATTTTTGTTACAACATAATCAATAGAAGGTTCAAAACTAGCAGGTGTAGTACCAGTTATGTCATTTTGCAATTCGTTAAGAGTATAACCTATAGCTAGTTTTGCAGCTATTTTGGCAATTGGAAATCCTGTAGCTTTTGAAGCAAGAGCTGACGATCTGGATACTCTGGGATTCATTTCAATAACAACCATTCTTCCATCATCCGGATTTATAGCCCACTGAACATTAGATCCTCCTGTTTCTACACCAATTTCTTTTAAAATTCTTATAGAGTCCGTTCTCATTTTTTGATATTCTTTATCGGTGAGAGTAAGAGCTGGTGCGACTGTAATGCTATCACCAGTATGAACTCCCATAGGATCAAAATTCTCAATAGAGCATATAATTATGGCATTATCTTTTTGATCTCTTACTACTTCTAGTTCAAATTCTTTCCATCCTAAAAGACTTTCGTCTATTAATACTTGGTTTGCAGGAGAAATTTCCAAACCATTTTTACAAATTTGATAGAAATCTTTAATATTATAAGCAATTCCCCCACCAGCTCCACCTAATGTAAATGCTGGTCTTATAATAGCAGGTAAACCAATCTGATTTAAGGCAATTTCAGCATCATCAAATTTTTCAATTATAACAGATTTGGGAGATTTGATTCCTAATTTTTCCATACAATTTCTAAATTTTTTTCTATCCTCAGCTTTTTCTATTGCAGATTTTGTGGCACCAATTAACTTAACATTTTCTTTTTTTAATATTCCTTTTACTTCAAGTTCTATTGCAATATTGAGGGCAGTTTGGCCTCCCATTGTTGGAAGTATTGCACATGGCTTTTCTTTTTTAATAATTTTCTCAACCGTTTCAGTATTTATAGGTTCAACATAAGTTGAGTCTGCTATTTCTGGGTCTGTCATTATAGTAGCAGGGTTGGAATTGATCAGAATTACTCGATAGCCTTCTTCCTTAAGAGCTTTGCAAGCCTGTGTTCCGGAATAATCAAATTCACAAGCCTGACCTATAACTATTGGGCCAGCCCCTATAATTAATATAGATGAAATATCATTTCTTTTAGGCATTTTAATTTTTTAGTTCATTATTTGTCAGTTTGATGTAAATTAGGCAAGTATAAATTAAAAAAAATCGTTGTTTTATAACAATATGAAACTTAATTAATCATATTAAGGCTTTACCCTTTAATATCTTTCTATTAATTGAGAAGAGATTTAATTTGAATTGTCTAGAGGCAAATTATGGATGTATATAGAACTCATAATTGTAATGAACTGTCCGTGAAGGATGTTGATAAGAAAGTTATCCTTTCAGGTTGGGTTCATAGAATAAGAGATCATGGAGGTGTACTTTTTATTGATTTAAGAGATCATTATGGAATTACACAAGTAGTAATAGATCCTGATAGTAAAGATTTTGTAACTGCAGAAAAGTTAAGATCAGAATGGTGTATTCAAATTATTGGGAAAGTTAAATTAAGAGATCATGAATTGATTAATAGAAATTTAAGCACTGGTGAAATTGAAGTATTTATTGAAACTATAAAAATTTTAACGAAAGCTGATGACTTACCAATACCTGTATTTGGAGATTTAGAATATCCAGAAGAAACAAGACTAAAATATAGATTCTTAGATTTAAGGAGAGATGGTCTACACAAAAATATGGTACTTCGATCCAATGTTATTTCTTCAATTAGACAAGAAATGTGGAAAATTGGATTTAATGAATTTCAAACTCCAATTTTGACAGCTTCTTCTCCTGAAGGAGCTAGAGATTTTTTAGTTCCAAGCCGACTAAACAAAGGTAAATTTTATGCACTACCTCAAGCACCCCAACAGTTTAAACAATTAATAATGATGGGTGGATTTGATAAATATTTTCAAATAGCACCATGTTTTAGGGATGAAGATCCGAGGTCAGATCGATCTCCTACTGATTTTTATCAGCTTGATATCGAAATGAGTTTTGTAAGTCAAAAAGATGTTCTAGATACAGTTAAACCAGTTATTGAAAACATTTTTAAACAGTATGCAGGAACTAAAAAAGTAGAATCAGAATGGCCGTTAATTTCATATGAGAATTCAATGTTATGGTATGGATGTGATAAACCTGATTTGCGCAACCCAATTAAAATGCAAATTGTAAGTGATATTTTTAGGGACTCAGGTTTTGCGGTCTTTGCAAATATATTAAAAAACCATGGAACTGAAATAAAAGCTATCCCAGCACCTGGAGGTGGTAGCAGAAATTTTTGTGATAGAATGAACTCCTATGCCCAAAAAGAAGGTTTACCAGGAATGGGTTATATTTTTTGGAGAGAAGTAGACGGAAAAATTGATGCTGCAGGTCCTTTAGCAAAAAATATTGGTGAGGAAAAATCCGAAATTATAAGGAAACAGTTGAATTTAAATATTGGTGATGCAGCTTTTTTTCTTGGTGGAAAACCTTCTAATTTTGATGCATTTTCTGCAAGGGCTAGAATTCATATTGGTAATCAATTAAAACTTATTAATGAAGAAGTATTTGCATTTGCATGGATTGTTGATTTTCCTATGTACGAAAAAGATGAAGAGGAAGGTACTATTGATTTTTCACATAATCCTTTTTCAATGCCTCAGGGAGGAATAAATGCCCTGATGGGTGACCCACTTAAAGTTAAAGGTTATCAATATGATCTTGCATGTAATGGTTATGAGCTATTATCTGGAGCAATAAGAAACCATGAATTAGATACTTTATATAAGGCATTTGAGCTTGCAGGTTATTCAAAAAATGAGGTTTCTTCTAAATTTCAGGGGATCACAGAAGGTCTAAAATTTGGTCCTCCACCACATGGTGGATGTGCACTAGGTATTGACAGGATGATAATGTTATTAGCTGAAGAAGAAAATATTAGAGAAGTAATAATGTTTCCTATGAATCAAAGAGGAGAAGATCTTATGATGAATGCTCCTAGTATTCCATCTAATCAACAGCTTATAGAACTAAACTTAAAATTAATTGAAACAGAGTCTTGATTTAAAGGTTAAAATTTATGAATCAAATCAAAGATATTTCTGCTTTTTTTTCATCAAGAAGATCAATCTCTGTAAAAAATTTAAATTATCCTGGTCCAAACCATAATCAAACTATGGCAATTTTAAAAAACGCTCTTAGAGTTCCTGATCATGGTAAACTTGAGCCTTGGAGAATAGTATTAATTTCAGGCGATCACAAAAAAAACTTTATTTCCATAATAGAAAAAAGAGGAAAAGAAATAGATATAGATCCTTTAAAAATTGAAAAAAATAAAGCTAATTTATTGGGGACCCCAATTATTTTAGCAGTAATTTGTTCTCCATCTATTAGTTCAAAAATTCCTAAAATTGAACAAATCTTATCTTGTGGTGCTTTATGTATGAATATATTAAACAATTTTCTTGTTAAGGGCTGGGGAGCGAATTGGTTAACTGGTTGGATGGCTAATGATAAAAAATTTGGTGAATTAGCTTTTAATAATACTAAAAATGAATTTGTTGCAGGCTACATATATGTTGGAAGTTATGAAGTGATAAATCCTGATAGACCAAGGCCTTCATTAGATGAAAAGATTTCATATTTCAAATAAAAATTAACGTATTTCTTTACATTTTTTTATTCATATCAAAAAAATAATATATATTAACACCATCGAAATTAACCATATAATTGAAGATAATAATGTTACTAAAATCATCTTCTTTTTTATATTTGCGTTTATAGGTGCAGAGGTTGGAGTCCCATACGATCGTTTACCCTCTTCTTGTTGCGTTTTAATATTTAAGGGCAATATTATAAATAAAATAAGAAACCAAAATACTGCAAAAAGAACTAAAGATGCTGTTATTGTCATACCTTGGTAATTTCACTCCTCCTGTAATTCTATTAGAGTACCATCAAAACCAGATGGATGTAAAAAAATTACAGGTTTTCCGTGTGCTCCTATTTTGGGATTATCTCCAATTATTTTATAGTTATTTTTCATCAAAATATTTATAGACAATTCTAAATTTTTCACTTCGTAACATATATGATGTATTCCCCCATTTTTATTTTTATTTAAAAAATTAAAAATAGGACTATTTTCTCCAAGTGGAGTAATTAATTCAACTTTTGTATTGGGTAATTCTATAAATACAACAGTTACTCCATGTTCTGGCTGGTCTAAAGGCTCCCCAACCTTAGCTCCTAATATATCTCTGTAAGTATTTGTCGCAGACTTTAAATCAGTAACTGCTATTGCCACGTGATTAAGTCTTCCCAGCATATCATTTCCTATCTTTTTTTACGTCTAAATAAAATTTATTAAGTATATCTGAATAAATATTTTCTAAACCTATTATTTGCGATGTTTGAACAGATTCATCAACAGCATGCATCTTTTTGCCTACTAATCCAAATTCAACTACGGGACATTTTTTAATAATATATCTTGCGTCAGATGTTCCACCAGTTGTAGAAAAATTTGCAGATATACCAGTATATTTTTTAACTGACTTTTTAACTAATTTAGCCAAATAACCTGGTTTAGAAAAAAAGGGCTCCCCTGAAATATTAATTTTGATATTAATTTTTGTTTTTGTTAAATGCTCAATATTTTTAGCACACTGCTTTAACCAATCACTAATTTTTTTTCCAGTGTGTTTATCATTAAATCTTATATTTACAATCATTTCTACATTTTTAGGTATAACATTATTTGATTTATTTGTAGTTGATATAGATGTGGTTACTAAGGTAGATGGTTCAAAAAATTTTGAACCATTGTCCAGAGGTTTATTTGTTAATAAATTTATGAGTTTCATACTAGCATGAATTGGATTAATAGCTAAATGTGGATAAGCAGAATGGCCTTGTTTGCCTAGAATTGAAAAATATCCTGTGAGTGAACCTTTTCTTCCAATTTTTATCATATCCCCAAATTTTTCAGGGCAGGTTGGTTCTCCAACTACACAAAAATCAATACGTTCATTTTTTTTATCCATCCACTCTAATATTGCTTTTGTACCATCTTGGGCCTTACCTTCTTCATCAGATGTGATTAATAGTACTATAGAAAATATAGGGGGAGTTTTTTGACTAACACTAATTGCTGCAGTACAAAATGCTGCAACAGCCGATTTCATATCTACTGATCCTCGACCGTAAATTTCCTCACCTATAATTTCTCCAGAAAATGGGTTTGATTTCCAGTCACTAATTTCACCAGGAGTAACAACATCAATATGTCCAGAAAAACCAAAGGTAGGTAAATGTTTTGACCCCCATCTTAAAAAAAGATTTTTTATTCCATTCTTATTAATCTCATGAATATTAAAATCAGTATTTTTAAATAGGTTTTTTATTACTTTAAAGGTTCCTGCTTCTTTAGGAGTAACAGAATGGCATTTGATTAGCTGTGAAGTTAAATTGATGGAATTCATATTAATATGTTAAAAATTAATCTCTTAGTAAATCATTAATAGATGTTTTAGACCTTGTTTTTTCGTCAACTTGTTTAACTATAACAGCACAATAAAGGTTTGGCCCTCCCTTATCAGAGGGAAGAGAACCCGGTACTACTACTGAATAGGGAGGAATTTCTCCATAAATTATCTCATTAGTTTCTCTTATCACTATTTTAGTTGATTTTCCAATAAATACACCCATCCCTATAACTGCTCCTTTTCTCACTATACATCCTTCTACTACCTCAGATCTTGCGCCTATAAAACAACCATCTTCAATAATTGTTGGGGAAGCTTGCATTGGTTCTAGTACACCACCAATTCCTACTCCACCAGAAAGGTGAACATTTTTACCGATTTGTGCACAAGAGCCAACAGTAGCCCAAGTATCAACCATTGTACCTTCATCAACATAAGCTCCCAAATTTACAAAACTTGGCATTAATACCACACCAGGCGCTACAAAAGCAGATTTACGTACAATGCAATTAGGAACTGCTCGAAATCCACATTTTTTCCAGTCGTCTTCTGTCCAATTTAAAAATTTATTATCAACTTTATCCCACCAATTAGAATTTTGTGGGCCCCCAGGATGTAAGCTCATATCTTTTAAACGAAAACTTAATAAAACAGCTTTTTTTGCCCATTGGTTCACTTTCCATTTATTATCTTCAATTGGTTCTGCCACTCTTAGTTTACCAGTTCCAAGAAGGTCTAATGTTTCAAGAATTGAGTCTTTTAATTCTCCAACTGTATTTGTGGAAATAGTATCTTTATTATCCCATGCTTTATTGATAATATTCTCTAGATTTTCAATGCCCATCCCTTTTTCCTTTCTTAGTATTTTTATTTTTTTAAGATGAATTCTCTTACCTCAGTTTCTAGCAATGGTGAAAACTGATTATCTGAAATTAATGTAAGATAAATTTGACCATCATTATCTTTCCATTTACTTAAACCCTCAAAATTATAATACTCCCAAGGTAAACTTTCCAATAATATTTCTGAATTTATAATGTTGTTTTCTTCAATTATGATCCTTCTTAATCTAATTTTAAATCCGTCATAAAATGAGAATTTTCTTTCAAGAGTTATCAAGTTTCCATCATCAATCATTTCTGCATCAACTACTTTAAAGTCTTGGTTAATTTTGATTTCATCAATTATAGACCACTTATTATTATGTAATCTATAAATAGGATGGCGTTCTTTTCCTTTAGGAGGTAATTCAGGAATAGCAAAAAGTTCTCCATTTTCTTTAATTGCAAGAGCTTCAATTCCATCATTAAATAAAAGTTTATCAAAATCTGGGTGTTTTGGTAAAAACTTACCTGGTCCATTTAAATCTTCATGATACATGACTCTATTATTTGATTCGAATGATATATAAAATCCATTGCTTTTACTTCTGACTATTGATTCACTATCAATATTTCTTCCGGTTAAATTTTCTTTTTTGCTGCTAAAAAGTTGACCTTGATCTAATATTTCAAAATCAATTATTTTGTTTAGATTGTCTCTAACTATTTTCCCTTGGAAATAATGAGATTTATCACTTATTAGAGTAAAATTTTTACCATTTTCTGATAATGTAATACCTGAAATGCCTCCAAAATTATTATCTTCATATGTGATCAACTTAGATCCTAATAAAGTTATTTCCCATTTATTTGTGGTTATTGAATATGTGTAGAAAGGAATTAAATATATGAATACTATTAATAAAAACAAATCCTTTTGCATTTTAAATATAGCTATCAAAATTATATTCGGAAGATATGGATCATATACACTTTAGTCTATTATATTTTAGTTTATAGGTTATAAAGATAAATAGAATATACATTATATAGATATACAAATGGTTTCACTTATTCAAATAATATCTGCTTTGCTAAATATAATTACATGGCTTGTGATTATTGATGTTGTAATGTCTTTACTTATTCAATTTAGAATTCTCGACCAAAGGAATCAAATTGTGTCACAAATTTGGTTATCAATTAGAAATGTATTAGAGCCATTATATTCGAGAATAAGATCTTTTTTACCTAATACTATTGGATTTGATTTGGCACCTGCAGTTTTGTTGTTTGGAATATTTGCTATACAAACAATTATAAGAAATAATTTTAACCACTATTAGTATTTTTTAAATTTCTTTGTGCTAATAACTTTAACCTTAAAGCATTTAATTTAATGAAACCGGAAGCATCTCCTTGGTTGTATATACCCTCGTCATCTTCAAATGTGACTTGTTTTTCTGAATACAGGCTTTGTTTTGATTGTCTTGCTATTGATCTGACACTTCCTTTATATAGTTTAAGAGTAACTTCACCTTCCACGTATTTCTGACTGGTATTGATAAGAGATTGTAACATTTCTCTTTCAGGAGAATACCAAAGCCCATTATATATAAGTTCAGAATATTTCGGCATTAATTCGTCTTTCAAGTGAGAAGCTCCCCTATCTAATGTAATACTTTCTATTGCTCTATGAGCTTCAAGCAAAATAGTGCCTCCAGGAGTTTCATAAATTCCTCTAGACTTCATTCCAATAAATCTACCCTCAACAAGATCTAATCTTCCGATGCCGTGTTTGCTACCTAATTGATTTAATTTTTCTAGCAGATCATGTCCTTTCATTTTTTGGTCATTAATTGCAATCATATCTCCTGCTTCAAACTTTATTTTAATAATCTCTGCATCTTCTGGGGCATTTTCTGGAGAACAAGTTCTTTGAAAAACATATTCTGGTGCAATTTCTGAGGGATCCTCTAATACCTTACCTTCAGATGATGTATGTAGAATGTTAGCATCAACTGAAAATGGAGCTTCACCTTTCTTGTCCTTTGAGATAGGTATTTGGTTTTTTTCTGCGAACTCTAGTAATTTACTTCTACTATTTAAATCCCATTCTCTCCAAGGACTAATTATTTTAATATTTGGATTTAATGCATAACAAGACAGCTCAAATCTTACTTGATCATTACCTTTTCCTGTAGCTCCATGAGAAACAGCGTCTGCATTAACTCTGTTAGCGATTTCAATTAACTTTTTTGAAATTAATGGTCTTGCAATTGCAGTTCCAAGTAAATACTGACCTTCATATAATGCATTTGATCTAAACATAGGAAAAACAAAGTCTCTTACAAACTCTTCTCTAAGATCCTCAATAAATATATTTTCGGGTTTTACTCCTAAAAGAAGAGCTTTTTCCCTTGCAGGTTCAAGTTCTTCTTTTTGTCCTATATCTGCTGTAAAAGTCACAACTTCATAATTATAATTCAACTGGAGCCATTTTAAAATTATGGAAGTATCTAAACCACCTGAATAAGCTAAAACAACTTTCCTAGGTTTTTTATTCATCTTTAAAAACCTCCATATTATTAAATTTAATGATTTTATTAAATAATTTTATTTTTATGACAAGTAAATATGAAATCAAATTTTTAAATCTATAACGAAAGAAAATCAAATGAGACGTTACTTAATTGATTATTAAATATGTATATGCTTTAATTGATTTAATGAGTGAATTATTTAATTTTAATTTCAATACTACACCTAATGTTCGTTTTGGTTCTAACATTTTATTATCCTCTGCAGCTGAAATAAAGAAAATATTAGGGCCTAGAATACTAATAGTTACAGATCCTTTATTGTCTAAGATGGGATTATATAAACCTTTGGTAGATCAGCTTTTATCTTTGGGAGCAAAAATCAAAATTTATGATGAGGTAAATGAAGACCCTTCAATTGAAAATTTAGAAGCAGCAATTGAAGAAGCAACGATTTTTTTAACTACTGGCATATTAGGTTTTGGAGGTGGATCTCCAATGGATGTGGCAAAGTTGACTGCTTTGTTGTTAGGGTCAAATGATAAAATAGATGAAATTTGGGGAGTTAATAATGTTGTAGGCCCAAGATTACCACTCGCTTTAATACCTACAACTTCTGGTACAGGTTCTGAAGTCACGCCAATATCTATAATAACTTTATCAAACTATGAAAAAAAAGGTGTATCATCTAAAGTTATAATTCCAGATTTAGCTGTATTAGATCCACTTTTAACTGTTGATCTTCCATCTAAAACTACTGCTAGTACTGGAATAGACGCTATGGTTCATGCTATTGAGGCATATACCTCTAAAAGTGCAAATAATAATCCAATCTCAAAAGCACTAGCTGAAAAAGCCCTTAATCTAATTGGGGGTTCAATTATTCAAGCCGTTCAAAATGGTAAAAATGATGAAGAATCTAGAAACAAAATGTTACTGGGTTCATTAATGGCAGGGATGTCATTTGCAAATTCACCAGTTGCTGCAGTACATGCTTTGGCCTACCCCCTTGGAGGTAAATATAAAATTACGCATGGATTATCTAATGCATTAATCTTACCTTATGTTCTTACATTTAATATGAAAGATGAAGAAACAAAAAATTCATATCTTTATTTATCGGACATAATATTTCCTCAAATAAAGCATATTAAAAATACTCAAGACAAATCTATAGCATTCATTAATGAATTTATAAATTTGTCAAAAAGGTTAAATTTACCTACAAAAATAAGAGAACTCGGTATTCCTAAAGAAGCATGTAGGGAAATGTCTATTGAAGCAATGAAACAAGAAAGATTGTTGATAAATAATCCAATAGGTCTTACACAAAAAGATATTCAAAAAATTTATGAGCAAGCTTGGTGATAAAAAATCTGTTAATTGATATATCTCATGCTTAGCTTTAATTGCTTTTCAAATCAAAAATATAATGAATATTTAATTATAGCTCATGGTCTTTTTGGTTCAAAAAAAAATTGGACGAATACAGCTAAATTTTTAAGTGAAAATCTTAATCTTGAAGTAATAGTTGTAGATTTAAGAAACCATGGATCCTCATTTTGGTCTGATAATCATGATTATTTATCTATGGCTAGGGATTTGATTGAATTATGTAAAAACTTTTCAAAAAAAGTAACTATACTGGGACATTCAATGGGTGGTAAAGCAGCTATGTATGCTTGTCTTTCATACCCAGAAATTTTTGACAAATTAATTGTTGTTGATATCAGTCCTGTAAATTATTTAAATTCTGAATTTGTTAACTATATAGAAATTTTACAGAGAATAGATTTGACTAAAATTCAATCTAGAAAGGATGCAGACCTTGAGTTAGAAAGTAAGATAGTTGATAAAAATATACGGTCATTTTTACTACAGAACCTTTTCAGAGAGGGCGAGAATAATTATAGTTGGAAAGTTAACTTAGAGGCTTTGAAAAAAAATATACACCATATTATGTCTTTTCCTACCATTCAAAATAGATTTCTTGGTAAGACTTTATTTATTAAAGGTGAAAACTCTAATTATATAAATGTATCCCACCATCCTGGGATTAAGAAATTTTTTCCTAATTTCAACCTGAAAAAAATTACAAATTCAGGACATTGGCCCCATGTTGAAAACCCACAATTATTCAGAGAAGAGATTAAGATTTTTTTTTCTTAAGAATGGATAAAATTCAAACTTTTTCAATTGCTAAAGCTATACCTTGTCCGCCTCCAATGCACATTGTTATTAAACCTAAAGTACCATCAATTCTATCTAATTCATGTAAGGCTTTTATTGTCAAGATTGCTCCAGTTGCTCCAATAGGATGTCCCAATGCAATTGCTCCACCATTTGGATTAACTTTTTCAGAGTTTAGGTTCAATTCTTTAGAAACAGCACATGCTTGAGCAGCAAATGCTTCATTGCTTTCAATAACATCAAAATCTTTTTCAGATAAGCCAGTTTTATCCAAAAGTTTTTTTACAGCGATTATAGGGCCTATTCCCATTACCTCAGGTCTTACGCCTGAATGTGAATATCCTAATATTTTTGCCTTAACTTTTAATCCGTTTGATTTAGCAGCGGCGGCGGTACTAAGAACTAATGCAGCAGCTCCATCGTTTAACCCAGACGAGTTACCTGCAGTTACTGTCCCATTTTCCATAAAAACTGAATTTAATCCTTTAAGACTTTCTGCATCTGTTTCTTTTGGGTGTTCATCAACGTTAAATATATTTTTTTTGACTTTAATATCTACAATTTGATTTTTAAAATAACCTTTTTCTAATGCATTTGAGGCTCTTAATTGACTTTCTAAAGAAAAACTATCTTGATCTTCTCTTGAAATTCCATATTCGCTAGCAACATTTTCTGCAGTAACTCCCATATGACCAGTACCAAAGGGACAATTTAATGCTCCTAGCATCATATCTTCTACAGTAGTGTTTCCCATTCTTTTACCCCACCTGTTAGATTTTAAAATGTGGGGTGAATTACTCATATTTTCTGATCCACCTGCAAGACCAAAATTAGAATCACCTAATGTTAAACTTTGTATGACAGATACGATTGCTTGTAATCCAGATCCACATAAACGGTTCACATTCATTGCAGCAACGCTTTTTGGTAAACCTGAATTTAACGCTACAACTCTAGAAAGATACATATCTTTAGGTTCTGTATTAATAACATGACCAAAAGCAACTTGACCAACTTCATTTTTATCAACCTCTGAAATTTCTAGTGCTTTTTTTGCAACCACTGTTCCAAGTTCAATTGGTGAAACTGATTTAAGTGATCCTCCAAAACTACCAATTGCTGTTCTGGATCCGGATAATATAACAACTTCTTCTTGCATAAAAAATTTGTTCCTCATAATTTAAAACTTAAGTTTTATAGCAATATATTTATTAAGTTTTAATAAATATATTATTTGAATAATATTAATTAATTTAAGTTTAGACAAATAATAAATTTTTAAAAAATAGAATGCCAAGATTAGTTTATTTAAACGGAAAATTTCTTCCTGACGTAGAGGCACATATATCAATCTTTGACAGGGGATTTTTATTTAGTGACGCAGTTTATGAAGTTACAGCAGTTATTGATAAAAAATTAGTCTCTTGGGAAGGACATTTGAATAGACTGAGGTATAGTTTGAAAGAATTAAATATCGATTTTACAAAAACAAATGATGAACTTTTATTTATCCATAGAAAACTTATTGAACAGAACAATATCACTGAGGGTTTAGTTTATTTACAAATATCCAGGGGTAAAGCTGAGCGTGATTTTGCATTTCCAATTTCAGAAGTAGAACCAACTATCGTTCTTTTTACACAACAAAAAAAAATAATTAATAATCAAAAATTATTATCTGGTGCTAAAGTTATTTCTTGCCCTGATCTTAGGTGGGGAAGAGCAGATATAAAAACTGTTCAATTACTTTATGCTTCAATGATGAAACAAAAAGCACTAGATATAGGAAAAGATGACGTCTGGTTCGTAAAAAATAATTTTATAACTGAAGGAAGTTCTAACAACACTTTTATATTATCAAAAAATGGGACACTTATTACAAATTCTCTTTCTCCTCAGATCCTTCCTGGTATTACAAGAAAATCAATTTTAGAATATTCAAAAAATGCCGATTTGATTGTTAAAGAAAAACCATTTACTATTGAAGATATAAAAGATGCAAGAGAAGCTTTTTCTTGTTCGTCCACAACTTTTATATTGCCAGTAGTTGAAATTGATGATTGCAAGATTGGTGATGGATGTCCAGGAGAGCATACCTTAAGGTTGCGTCGATTATATATTAATAATGTAAAAAAAGAATTAATCTGAATTTGATTCTTCATTTTTTTTCATTACTTTTTCTATATCCAGTGAATTCCTTTCCAGTTGAAATTTACCTTTCCACTTTTCATAAGGCATACCATATATCAACTCTCTAGCCTCATCTTTATCTATATTGAGACCTTGTTTTTTCGCCTCCTCGCTATACCATCTAGATAAACAATTTCTACAAAATCCAGCAAGATCCATTAGATCCAAATTCTGAACATCGGTTCTATTTGAAAGATGATTAAGTAGCCTTCTGAAGGTTGCTGCCTCTAATGCTTCATTAATTTTTTTCATTTTAAAATTCTCATAGATTTTTATTTTACAAGCTGTTACTACATTTATTGACATAAATATAAAGATAATTAGATGCCAATTTATCACAACATTTGGCTTTATGTATCATAAATTATAAAATTGTTAATTAAAAAATAAATTCAACTATTCTCCAAAACACAGTAGTAAAAAATGGATTAAAACTCAATGGCTAAAGGCTTAAGAAGAAATAGAAATGTCAAAATTGTTGCAACATTAGGACCTTCATCCAGTACTGAAGAGATGGTATCTAGATTATTTGAAGAAGGTGTAGATGTTTTTCGTTTAAACCTTAGTCACGGTTTACATGACGAAATAAAAAAAAGACATGAAATTATAAGAAAAGTTGAAAATAAATTTAGAAGACCAATTTGCATATTGGCAGATCTACAAGGTCCAAAATTAAGATGTGGAGATTTTAAAGATAAGCAAGCTGAACTTGTTGCTGGGCAAACATTTGTTTTTGATAAAGAAAGAGCTCTTGGAAATTCTAAAAGAGTTTACCTTCCAGAATTTGAAGTTTTTAAGAGTTTAAAAAAGGATTCAAAAGTTCTTGTCAATGACGGCAAAATAAAACTTGTTGTCAAAGAAGTTAGTGAAAATTTTGTAAGTACAGAAGTATTAGTCGGTGGTATCATCTCAGATAAAAAAGGAATAAATGTTCCAGACCAACTTTTACCCTTGTCGGCACTTTCAAAAAAAGATTTAAGTGATTTAGAATTTGTATGTAACCTTGGAATAGAATGGTTAGGATTGTCCTTTGTTCAAAGAGCAAAAGATATTAAAGAAGCAAAAAAAATTGTCCGTGGAAGAGCAGCAATTTTATCAAAGATTGAAAAACCTTCAGCAGTTGATGCATTTGATGAGATTTTAGAAGAAACTGATGCAGTTATGATTGCTCGTGGAGATTTGGGAGTGGAACTTCCAATTGAAACTCTCCCGCCCATTCAAAAAAGATTAGTAAGGCAATGTAGAGATTCTGGAAAACCAGTTATTGTAGCCACTCAGATGATGGAAAGTATGATAAATTCACCAGTACCTACAAGAGCTGAAGTTTCTGATGTTGCTCAAGCAATTTATGAAGGTGCAGATGCCGTTATGCTCTCAGCAGAAAGTGCCGTTGGTAATTATCCAATTGAAGCAGTAAGGACAATGAATAGCATAGCTACTGAAGTAGAAAAAGAAAAAACCTATCGTCAATTAATAGAGTCTTCTAGAACTCCACTTAAAGGAGATGTGTCTGATGCTATTACTGTGGCTGCAAGAGAGGTTGCTGAAACTACTAATGTAAAAGTAATTTGTTGCTTCACTGAGACAGGTACAACAGCTTCACTCACTTCAAGAGAGCGACCCAAAGTACCTATAATTGCACTAACACCTAAAATTACAATAGCCAGAAGGTTAACTTTAAATTGGGGCTTGCACTGTATAGTCACCGAAGAACTTGAAAGATTTAAAATGGCAGTTGTTAATGCAGCAAAAGCTGCAAGAATGTACGGGTTTGCTAATAATGACGATAAAATAATTGTAATAGCAGGCGTTCCTTTTAATGTGTCTGGAACAACGAATATACTTAGGGTTGCACCAGCTGACGAAAAAAAAATATTTGAAGGAGAAAGTACTTAAGTTTTAAATTAATAGTTAATATTTCTTAAACTTTTTATCTTGCAAATTTTTTTAATAAATACTAATACATAAAAAAATTTTAACATGGTGATTGCATGCCCAAAATGAAAACTAAATCTGGTGCTAAAAAAAGGTTTAAGCCAACATCTTCAGGGATGTTGAAAGCTGGTCAGGCTGGTAAAAGGCATGGTATGATAAAGCGTTCAAAAAAATTTATAAGAAATGCACGTGGCACGACTACTCTTTCAAAAGCTGATGAAGGAATTGTTAAGACCTATATGCCATATGCAAGATAAAGGATAACAAATGTCACGAGTAAGACCAGGTCCCGTAACAAAATCTAGACATAAAAAAGTCCTCAAAGCTGCTAAAGGTTACTATGGAGCAAGGAGTCGAACTTTTAAAACTGCTGCACAAGCAGTAGATAAAGCACTTCAATATGCGACAAGGGATAGAAGAGTTAAGAAGAGGACTTTTAGATCACTATGGATTCAAAGAATCAATGCAGCTGTTAGGGAATTAGAACCTAGTTTTAACTACAGCAAATTTATAAATGGTTTGTCAAAAGCGAATGTGTCAGTTGATAGAAAGATATTATCTGAATTAGCAGTAAATGAACCTGAAGCTTTTAAAAAAATTTTTGAAATCGCAAAATCAGAAATAGCATAGATTATCTTATAAAAATGTAGGCAAGATTACTGATATGAGTTTATAATTTGTATCATACGTCTTTTAAATTAAATGTGTTGGGGCTCAGATGAGTGACATAAAGAAAACAGAAGACATTTTTTTAAAACTTATAGCGGCTACAAAAAATATTAATGATCTTGAAGCAATAAGAATTAAAGCTCTGGGAAAAAAAGGTGAAGTAACAAAACTTATGAAAACAATAAGTTTGATGGAAGAAGAAGAAAGAAGAACAAAAGCACCTTTACTCAATGCTCTTAAAGATAAAATAATTGAAAATATTGAAAAAAAGAAGTTATCTATTAACACAGATATTTTAAATGAAAAGATTTCTACGGAGTGGTTAGATATATCAAGACCGTCGAGATCACGGCAAAAAGGAAAAATACACCCTATAAGTCAAGTAACAGAGGAGATTGTAGAAATTTTTTCAGATCTTGGTTTTTCTATTGCAGAAGGACCTCAAATAGAAAGCGATTGGTATAATTTTGATGCATTAAATATTCCTCCAGAGCATCCAGCCAGACAAGAATTTGATACTTTTTATGTAGAAAAATCAAAAAATAAAATTGGTGAACCTAATGTCCTAAGAACCCATACTAGTCCAGTACAAATTAGGCATATGGAAAAAAATAATGGTGTTCCATGTAGAATAATAGTTCCAGGAAAAGTTTTTCGTTCTGACTATGATCAAACACATACCCCCATGTTCAATCAACTAGAGGGTCTAGCTATTGATAAAGATATAAATATGGGACATTTAAAATGGACTTTAGAAGAATTTTGCCGAGTTTTTTTTGATATTGATGATGTGGTATTAAGATTTAGATCAAGTCATTTTCCTTTCACTGAACCTAGTGCAGAAGTTGATATAAAATGTTCATGGGATGACGGTTTGCTAAAATTAGGTCAAGGTGAAAGTTGGTTAGAAATTTTAGGTTCGGGAATGGTTCATCCAAATGTACTAATGGCCTGTAATGTTGATCCATCAGTTTATCAAGGTTTTGCATTTGGTATGGGGATAGATAGGTTGGCAATGCTCAAATATGGTATACCAGATTTAAGATCTTTTTTTGATAGTGATATTCGTTGGTTAGATCATTATGGTTTCGACCCTTTACACAAACCCTCTATTCATAACGGATTATAAGGTCTTTAAAATAACTCATGGGTGTTTTTGATTATGAAATTTTCGATTAGTTGGTTAAAAACATACCTACAATATAGTGAAAATATTGATGTTGTTTTAGATTGTCTAAATGATCTTGGTTTAGAAGTAGAAAGTGTTGAGGACCCAACCAATATTTATAGAAATTTTATAGTTGGAAGAATTGATAAAGTCGAAAAACATCCAAATGCTGATAAGCTTAAAGTGTGCAAAGTTTTTTTGGGAAAAGATACCAAAGATATAGTCTGTGGCGCTAATAATGTAGAAACAGGTATGGGTGTTGTAGTAGCCCTACCTGGCACTTATATACCAGGTTTAGGTAATAAGATTTCGATAGGTAAAATACGTGGGGTTGAAAGCCACGGTATGATGTGCTCAGAATTAGAATTAAACTTATCTGATGAACATGATGGGATAATAAGTTTAAAAAACCCAAAAGTTGGTGCAAATTTCAGTGAATGGTTAAGTTCTAATGACCCTGATAAAATAGATCCTGTTATTGAGATTGGTATAACTCCAAATAGACCAGATGCACTTGGTGTTTATGGAATTGCCAGAGATTTATATGCTAAGGGTCTAGGAAAATTAATTCCTAGAAAAATTGGAGATATTTATTCAACCTTTGATAGTCCAGTTGATGTAGTACTTGACAACAGTGTTTCAACAAAAGATTGTCCCTATTTTTTAGGAAGATATATCAAAGGAATTAATAATAGTTCATCACCCGATTGGCTTCAAAATAGACTTATAAAGATTGGCCTTCGACCTATATCCGGTTTAGTTGACTTAACTAATTTCTTGACTTTTGATAGTGCTAGGCCTTTGCATGCATTTGATGCTGATAGGTTAGAGGGAGATCTAGTCGTAAGGAAAGCTAAGAATGGTGAAGAATTAAAAGCACTTGATGGAAACGTTTATAAACTTGACGATACAATGACTGTAATTGCAGACTCAAAATGTGTACAGGCAATTGGAGGTATTATTGGAGGAGAAAACAGTGGTTGTTCTGAAAGTACTAAAAATATTTTTATAGAATCAGCATACTTTGATCCTATATCAACTGCCAAGACAGGTAGAAAATTAGGCCTAATTACCGATGCAAGGTATAGATTTGAAAGGGGCATTGATCCTTCATTTACCAAAGCTGGATTAGAATATTATACAAAGTTAGCATTAGATTTATTTGGGGGTGAACCATCAAACTTAGTTATTTCTGGTAAAAACCCACATATTCCTAAAAAATTCAAAATGGACCATGCTAAAGTAGAAAAAATAACGGGGATAAAAATAAAAATTGACAAGCAAATTGATATTTTATCAAAGTTAGGATTTACAGTTGAAAATAAAAATAGGAGCTTAACGGTGCATGTACCCAGTTGGCGTCCTGACGTTAGTGGTGAGATTGATTTAGTAGAGGAAGTAATAAGAGTAACTTCACTAAATAAATTAAATTCCACACCATTACCACGTAATGATTTTGGCGTTTCAGTTAACAAAATTAATAAAAGGCAAAGAAATATAAGTAAAATAAGACGTTTCTTGGCATCAAATGGGTTAAAAGAGACCATTAATTACAGTTTCATTGATAAAGAGAGTGCAGAAATTTTTTGTGATGATAAAGATTTAGTCATGCTTTCTAATTCAATAAGTAAAGAAATGACAAATCTAAGGCCATCTTTGATTCCTGGATTACTTGATGTTGTGAAAAAAAATCAAGCTCGAGGATTAAACGATATTGCTATCTTTGAAATCGGTCAAATTTTTTATGGATCAGAACCTGGAGAAGAAACACTAGAATTAAGTGGTGTGTTTACTGGTTACAGTAATGATAGGAATGCCTTTCAGGATAGACGTAGTTATGATATTTATGATGCCAAATTTTGTATAGAAGAGTCGCTAAAGACTGTAGGCATTAATTTAGATAGTCTATTTCTAGATAGGGAAGTTCCAAGCTACTTTCATCCAAACAAATCTGCATTTATAAAACTAGGGAAGTTTAAAAAATTAGCAATTTTTGGAGAATTAAATCCAATCATATCAAATAAATATGGGTTAAAAAATCACCCTGTCATTTTTTCAATATTCCTAGAAAAGGTAACTGAAAATAAAAATAAGTCAAAAAATGTTAAATTCATTAACTCACCTTATCCATCTGTCATTCGCGATTTTGCATTTGTTGTTGATAAAAAAACAGAAGCTAATGAAATTATTAAAATTATTAAAAATATCAATAGAGAATTAATAACAGGAATTAAACTTTTTGATGTGTTTGATGGACAAAAAGCTCATGATCAAATTGGTGCTAATAAAAAATCTTTGGCATTTGAAGTAACAATTCAATCAAACGAAAGAACCTTAAAAGAAATTGAAATTGAAGATTTATCTCATAAAATTATTTCTAATGTCACTGAACAAACAGGTGGCAATTTACGTTAGTAAAATAGTATTTCAGATATACTCTATATTGGTTATTTCATAGTGTTTTGTCCCTCCTGGGGACCTCACTTCCACACTATCACCCATTTCTTTACCAATCAGTGCTCTTGCTAAAGGAGACTTTACGTTTAATTTGTTGTTTTCTATGTTAGCTTCTGGCTCTCCCACTATTTGATATATTTTTTCTTCATCGTTATCTTCATCAATAATGGTTACTGTTGCTGAAAATTTAACACTCCCAGAAAGCTTTTTTGGATCTATTACTTCTGCTAAACTAATTATTCCCTCAAGTTCTTTAATCCTTCCTTCTATAAATGATTGCTTTTCTCTTGCTGCATGATACTCAGCATTTTCAGAAAGATCGCCATGCTCTCTCGCTTCTGATATAGCTCTTATAATATTTGGCCGTTCGTTAGACTTAAGGTGTTTTAATTCTTCATTGAGAGATTCGAAGCCATTTAAAGTAAGAGGAACTTTATCCATGTTTGTCTCCGCTTAATTTTAAAAAAATAATCATTAAAAATATTCAACCTAATATGTTATCCCAAGAAATATTTTTTAAATTATATAACTAAAAGAGACCCTTTAAATTACTTCATTTAAGAACTATAATAATAAAAAATAAATCTAAATCATTATAAGTGTCAAGAAAAGGTATTTTAGGAGATTTTATGTCCGAAATAAAAAGAGAGTCTATTGAATATGATGTAGTTATTGTCGGAGCTGGTCCTGCTGGTTTATCTGCCGCTATTAAATTAAAACAACTAGATGCTAATTTACAAGTTGTAGTTTTAGAAAAAGGTTCTGAAGTTGGTTCTCATATAATTTCAGGTGCTGTATTAGATCCTATTGGGTTAGATAAATTAATTCCTAATTGGAAAGATATGAATTCACCAATTAAAACAAAAGTAAAAGACGACAAATTTTATTTTCTAGGCCCTGCTGGTGGAATTCGGATTCCAAATTTTTTGATGCCTCCATTAATGTCAAATCATGGTAATTATATTGTCTCTATGTCAAAAGTTTGTAGATGGCTTGCAGTTCAGGCAGAACAATTAGGAGTGGAAATTTTTCCTGGAATGGCTTGTTCTGAACTAATTTATGGTAATTCAAATGAGTTAAAAGGAGTAATAGCAGGTGAATTTGGTAAAGATTCTGATGGAAAACCAGGACCAATGTATGAACCAGGTATGGAAGTTATTGGCAAATATGTCTTCATAGCAGAGGGTGTAAGGGGTTCCTTAGCAAAAAAAATTATTGCAAATTATGATTTGTCTAAAAATTCGGATTATCCAAAATTTGGAATTGGGATTAAGGAAGTTTGGGAGGTAAAATCAGAAAAGCATAAAGAAGGTCAAGTCCTTCATACAATGGGATGGCCTCTTGGAAATTCCACTGGTGGAGGATCTTTTTTATATCACGGTAGTGACAATCAGGTTTATATCGGTTTTGTGGTTCATTTAAATTATAAAAATCCTTATTTATTTCCCTACAAGGAATTCCAAAAATTTAAACATCACCCTTTTATTTGTAATTTGCTAGACGGAGGTAAAAGAATTGAATATGGCGCTAGAGCAATAAGTGAAGGGGGAATTCAATCTGTACCAAAACTTTCATTTCCTGGTGGAGTTTTAATTGGTTGTTCTGCTGGTTTTGTTAATGTACCTAGAATTAAAGGAAATCATAACGCAATTATTTCAGGAATTGAAGCAGCTGAAGCCGCTTACTTTGCTTTGAATAATGGAAGATCAAACGATTCTCTTGTTGAGTATGAAAATAAGATTATGAAAGGACCTGTATTTCAAGATCTTTCTCCAGTTAGGAATGTAAAACCATTATGGTCTAGGCTTGGTCTTTTCTTAGGAATAACATTAGGTGCTATTGATATGTGGTTTGCAAGCATATTTGGAAAAAATTTGTTTGGAACATTAAATCATAAATATCCTGATCATAGCAGCCTAGAACCAGCATCAAAATCTAAAGTAATTAATTATCCAAAAGCGGATGGTAAAATAAGTTTTGAACGTCTTGATAATGTTAGTTTTTCAGGTACTTCTCATAGTGATGGACAAGAATGCCATCTAAAATTAAAAGATGATACAGTTCCGATTAAATTTAACTTACCCAATTTTGATGAACCCGCTCAGCGATACTGTCCGGCTGGTGTTTATGAAGTTCTTCAAAATAATGAAACGTCAAAATCTAAATTTCAAATTAACTATCAAAATTGTGTTCATTGTAAAACATGTGATATAAAAGATCCAAGTCAAAATATTACATGGATTACTCCTCAGGGCGGAGAGGGTCCAAACTATTCTACTATGTAATTTAATAAAATAAAATTTTCTAGGTATCTGTAAAAATATTCTTAATGAAAATAAGTTCTTTCTTTTTAACATTTGCGTTTATATTGGCTACAATTTCACCCTTGAGTTGTAACTCAATATCAGGATCAATACTGGCTTCAAAATATTCCTCATCCATAAATGACTTTAAAAAATCTGCTGAATTTAATTTAGATATCTTAAATTATGGTATTAAAGACTCAGCATTTTATAATGATGCACTTCTTTATTTAGTCGCATCGGGAAATTTTAAGGATGCATTTAAATTATCAAAAGAAATGTATGATTTAGATCTAAGATCTCCAGCTCTTGGTTTAGTTTTGATAATTGAAAAAATTAGTAAGGAAGAACTTTATGAGAGTGTGTCATTAATAGAGTTATTTGATAAAGACCTTCCTCCAGTTTTGGTCTCTTCTCTAAAGGGATGGATTAATTTAAAACAAGGTAACCTAGAAGACTCATTAGTTGAATTCAATAAATTAAGTGAAAGCAGTTTAAATTTTGATCTTGGTGCGTATTATTCATCTATTGCATATTTGCTAGATTCAAAAGCAGAGAAGGCTTTAGAAATCATAAATAAGAATAATTCTGATTTTAAAATTTTGGGAAAATTCTACGAAATCTTTAAATCAGAAGTTATGGCTAAGAATGGACAAAATGTAAAAGCTCATCAAAGTTTAAAACAATCTCTTAAGGAATTTTCAAATGATATAACTCTAAAAGAGTTATATTACAAAATTAAAGTAAACAAATTAATTAATTATCAAATCTTTAGGAATGAAAATGATGGTATTTCTGATACATTACTTCTCTTTGCACGAGGAGAGAGTCGACAAATAAATCAAAAATTAGTTGAAGTTTTTTATTGTCAATTAGCGCATTATTTAAGTAAAAATAATTCTAGATATAAGCTTAAATTAGCTACAGCACTAAATGAATCTGGTCTATTTAAAGAATCTAAAGAAATTTTACTTACTATCTCTAAAGATGATATCTTTTATACTGAGTCCAGGTTAATTTTGGCTGACTTTAATAATGAAAATTCTTTTGAGAAAGAAGCTATTAATATATTAAAAGAACTAATTAAAACTCAAGAAAAGACTTCTGAAATTTACGAACTTTTAGGAAATATTTACAGATATCATGAAAAATTTGATTTAGCCCAAGAAGCTTATTCTGAAGCCATATATTTACACCAAAATTCAGAATTTGATAATAACAATTTATGGCTTCTCTATTTTTTTAGAGGTATTGCATTAGAACAATTAAAGAACTACGAGAAATCTAAACAAGATTTAAGAAAATCTCTAGCACTGATGCCAGATCAACCTCAGGTCTTAAATTACTTAGGCTATATGTTGATAGAGCAAAAAGAGAATTTAGAAGAAGCATTAGGCATGATAAGAAAAGCAGTTAAAATAAGTCCGCAAAGTGGTTATATCATAGATTCTTTAGCATGGGGACTTTATCAATTAGGAAGATATTCAGAGGCAATAGAACCAATGGAAAGAGCAATAGAATTGGAACCAGAAGATCCAATAGTTAATGACCACCTTGGTGATGTATTATGGAAAGTTGGTAGAAAAAGGGAAGCATATTATCAGTGGAAAAAAACATTACTTTTTAATCCAACACCAGAGCTGAAATTAGAAATTGAAAAAAAATTAGATACAGGACTACCATAATAGTCTTATTTGATTTTACATGAATAATATTAAATTACATTCCATATCCAGAGTTAAAGTAAATCTTTATTTACATGTTATTGGGAAAAGAAAAGATGGATACCATAATCTTGATAGCTTAGTTGCCTTTCCTAATATTGGTGACAAAATAGAAATTTATCCATCTAAAAATATTAATCTCACAATTACGGGTAGGCTAAAAAAAGAGCTTCCTACAAAAGAAAACTTAATTTTAAAAGCCTCTAAATTATTTAAAAATAACAAAAATGGTGCTGATATTCACTTGAATAAAAATATACCTATTTCTGCAGGATTAGGGGGTGGTTCTTCAAATGCTGCAGTTGTTTTAAAATTACTTTCTAAACTTTGGAATGTACCATTGCCATCTATTCAGGATATAGTCTTACTAGGTGCTGATATTCCAGTATGTATGGATTGGCGATTACAAAGAATGCAAGGTATTGGAGATAATACATCATTCATTTCTTCCCAAGGCCATTTATGGATACTATTATTAAATAATGGTGACAAAACACCAACAAATTTAATATTTAAGGAACTTTCACCGAATAACTTTTCAGATGTAATTAATATACCAAAATTTAATGATACTAGGTCTTTAATAAAGTTTTTGAAATCTACAAGAAATGATTTAGAAAAGGTGACAATTAAAAAGTTTCCTTCTATTAAGATCCTTCTAGATCATTTTGAAATGACGAGTGGCTGTCTTATTTCAAGAATGTCAGGGTCTGGATCTACTTGCTTTGGATTATATGAAAAGAAATCTGAAGCTGTAAAAGCTAAAAATTTCCTTTTACAAAAATTTCCAAAATCTTGGATAAAAGTTGCAAAAATTTTATCATGATGATCTTGATATTATACTATCTGCAAGTTCTTGAAGTAGAATTGTAATAGGGTTTTGTGGAATTTTTTGAATTTCTTCTTTTGCTTTTTTTGACCACTTTATAGCCTCTATTTTTGTTTTTTTTAAGGCATTATTATTATCTAAAATTTCTAAAATTAATTTTAGGTCATTTTGGGTCTTTTGCTTCTTTTTGAAAAGATTCTCAATTTTTTCTTTTTCAGAATAAGTACCTTCATTAAGAGTTATTATAATTGGATAGGTTAATTTTGAGTTAAAAAAATCATTTCCTATTAACTTTCCCATAATTTTTTTATCGCCCTTATAATCTAGATAATCGTCAATAAGTTGAAAACAAATTCCAATTGATTTTCCATATGACTTAAAACTTTTTATTTGATTTAAATTGCTTGTAGCTATCATAGCACCAGTTTCACATGCAGCAGAAAAAAGTTCAGCAGTTTTTCCTTCAATAATTTTGAAATAAGTTTTTAAGTCAATATTGATATTTTTAATATTTGTAAGTTGTAAAACTTCGCTTTCAGCAATTATAGCAGCGGCATTTGATAAAATTTCTAAAACACTTAATGATTTAGTTGCGACCATTAATTGAAAAGCTCTAGAAAATAAAAAGTCACCAACTAAAATTGAAGATTTGTTATCCCAAAGTATATTTGCTGTTTTTTCTCCTCTACGTGTTGAGCTTTCATCTACTACGTCATCATGTAATAATGTAGCAGTATGAATAAATTCAATAGTTGCAGCTAAAAGTATATGTTTATCTAATTTATAATTTAATGCCTCAGCAGTAGCAATACATAATAGAGGTCTTATTTTTTTTCCTCCTGATTCAAATATATGTTTTGTAATTTCAGGTATTCTAGGAGCACTATCTGATTCCATCATTTTTGAAAATAATTGATCCATTAAACCTAGCTTGTGGCTAAGTAATTTTTGCAATTTCAATATGGGATCATTTTGAGACATAACAACTATACTTTAATTTTAAAGGGTACAGGATTTAAATAAGTACTTAATTTTTATTTTCTATTAACAATTTTTGTAAAAAATTTTAATACAATATTCAATTAGTATATATTAAGCTAAAAAATTTAATTAATTCTATGGAAAATCAACTTACTGAAATAACAAAAGATTTATTTTTGGGTGGAAAATTATCGTTATTACAACCAAAAAAAGGTTTTAGAGCAGGTTTAGATTCAGTTTTATTAGCAGCGGCAGTAAATGCAAAATCTGGAGAGAAAGTTTTTGAAATTGGATCAGGAGTTGGAACAGTTTTATTTTGTTTGATGAGTAGAATTTCGGGTCTTAAGGCAACCGCCATTGAAATCATGAATGAATATCATTCTCTTTCTTTAATAAATGCTAAGCAAAATAATTTTAAAGCAAATTTAATTTTAGGAGATTTTCTGAAAGATCAAAAATTAAAGCAAGAAAGTTTTGACCAAATTTTTTTTAATCCACCATATTACCCAATTCATAATTATAAAATTTCTGGTAATAAATTACTTGAAATTGCACATATTGAGTATCCTGGAATTTTAAAAAAATTGCTTTCTTATGCATTAAAAAGATGTAAACCGTATGGTTATATAACATTAATTCATCGGCCTGCTAGACTTCCAGAAATTTTATCTATTTTAACTAATGGGTCAGGTGATATAAAAATCCAACCAATTGTAAGTTCCCACTCTCAAATTTCATCTAGAGTAATTATAAGAGCAAGAAAGTCAGCAAAAGGAGAGACTAAACTTTTTAATCCCATATCTCTTTATAAAAATTCAGACAAATCGGGGTTAAAAAAACAATATACCTCTAAAATCCAGGAAATTTTAAAAAATGGTAATGCTTTAAATTTTTAAAAAATATTTGCAACAACATTTATTTAGTGTAATTTATAAATATACAAAGTTTGGGGGGATCACAAATTAAGGAGGCTCCAATGACTTTGGAAACTTACGTAGCTGAGCTTAAGAAAAAACATGCTAAATTGTCTCAAGATGTAGATAATGAGCAAAAAAAGCAATTTCCTGATATGATGCTACTTTCAATTTTAAAAAAAGAAAAATTAATTATTAAAGAAAAATTAGTTCAAAAAGCTAGATTACTCTGAGAGCTGTAAGTAGTGGTTTAAAAATTTTCTGATTATCAATTTTTTCTGTTAAGCTTTCTAAAGCTTTATTACCTACTTTGTTTGGTATGGTTTGTCCAATTCTTCTTTTTATAATCATTTCTAAACAATCCTTTTTAAATTCGGGATGACTTTGAATAGATATTGCAATTGGTTTTTCTAAATTGTCATAACACAAGATAGAATTGGGGCAAAAACTAGATCCATAAATACTAAATGCGTTTTCAGGTTTAATTACAACTTGGTCTTGGTGGCTGGCATACCCAAAAAAATAATCTCCTACAATTTTTGACCATTTTGGATTCAATTTTCTTTCATATCTATGAACCCCAACCCCCCATCCTTTACTTGATTTTTCTACTTTTCCACCCAAAGCCTCAGCAATAACTTGGTGTCCAAAACATATTCCAATAAGAGGAGTTTTTAATTTATAGATTTTTTTTATCAGATTTTTTAATTTACTAATCCAGGGAACATTTTCGTATACTCCGTATGATGAACCAGTTATTAGCCATAAATCTGTATTATCAAGATTTTTTGGAAAGTCCTTATTTATCAAGTCATAGGTTTTTATTTCAAAATTTAAATTTGATTGTTTGAATAAGTCATTAAACATTTTTGGATAATCCCCAAATTTATTTTCTAAATTTTGAGGCAACTTTCCTGTTTCTAATATCGATACTTTCAAAATTTTATACCATTTAGTTTTTAAACCTTTAAGATTCTTTTTCAATTAATTCAATAAATAAATCCTCAACTTCTTTTTTTGACCAATCAATTGGACCAATTAATTGGCCTATATTTCTTTTTTCTTTTGATATAATTACTGAGAAAGGTAAGCCAATTACACCCAGCTCTAAAGCTAATTTTCCTTTAGGATCTCTATAATTTTCTAAATTCGAGAGGTTATATTTTTTAAAAAAAGCTAAAATCTTGTTAGGATTGTTTCTACCAGTTGCTACTGTAACTATCTTTAGATTTTTTGTATCAAATTTAGATTGCAGTTCATTTAAAGATGGCATTTCTTTTGTACAAGGACTACACCAGGTTGCCCAAAAATTTATCAACATTATATCTGTATCTTTATTAATAATGTTTATTTCATTATCATTAATATCTAATACGTTTAACTTTTTAAGTTGTTGAGAATTTTCATGAAATAAGAACTTATTAACCTCGTTTTTTTCAGCAAAAGAGATATTTGCAAAAAACGTCATCAAAGCGTATAAAAAAACGAAACATCTAATTCGCATATTTAATAACAAATACTTTCAAAAATAGTTAGAGGCGGAAATGTCAAACAAAAGATCTCATGATACGAATCTAATGTGGGGAGGACGATTTTCAAGTCCACAGGATAATATTATGGAGGCTATTAATTCTTCGATAGAGGTGGATCATCGTATGGTTCTTCAAGATATTGAAGGTTCTATTGCTCATGTGAAGATGCTTAAATTTCAAAAAATAATATCAATTAAAATTTGTAATAATATTATTAAAGGTCTCAAAGTAATTCAAGATGAAGTAATTAAAGGTAGGTTTATTTATGATAGGAAATTTGAAGACATTCATATGAATGTTGAAAAAAAATTATATGACATAATTGGAGACGATGCAGGATATTTGCACATTGCAAGATCTAGGAATGATCAAGTAGTAACTGATTTTAAAATGTGGGTTAGAGACTCTATTCAAGATTTAGTTTCAAAAATTTCTGAAAATATGAAAACTTTTTTAATGATTGCAGATAATAATTTTAATACTTTAATGCCTGGATTTACTCATTTACAAACAGCACAGCCAATCACATTTGGCCATCATATTTTGGCTTATATAGAAATGCTTGATAGGGATAAGAAGCGGTTTATTGAAGCAAAAAATAGGTTAAATGAATGCCCATTAGGCTCTGCTGCTTTAGCCGGAACTTCTTATCCAATTGATCGCTTTTTTACATCTGAAAAACTTGGATTTGATAAACCAACCTCTAATAGTATTGATGCTGTTTCTGATAGAGATTTTGTACTTGATTTTCTATCTGCATCTTCAATTTGTGCAACGCATTTGAGTCGTTTTGCAGAAGAACTAGTAATATGGGCCAGTGATGGATTTGCTTTTATTGAGATATCAGATAGTTTTTCAACTGGATCATCCATTATGCCACAAAAAAGAAATCCAGATGCTGCAGAATTAATTAGAGCTAAAGTTTCAAACATAACAGGGTCTTTATTTTCAATGTTCACTATACTAAAGGGTTTGCCATTAGCTTATTCTAAAGATTTACAAGAGGATAAAGAGCTAGTTTTTAGATCATATGATAACCTATCGCTCATGCTTGAAGTAATGAATAAAATGATGAAAGAAATAACTATTAACAAAGATAACCTTAGAAAAATGACTTCATCTCATTTTATAACTGCGACTGATTTAGCTGATTATCTAGTAAAGCACTATGATTATAGTTTTAGAAAATCTCATCAAATTGTTGGAAAATTAGTGCTTAAAGCGGAAAAGCTTGATTGTGACTTAAAGGACCTTAAATTGTCTGAATTTAAAAAAATAGACCGAAATATTGATAATAGTATTTATAAGATTCTTTCAATTGAAAATTCAGTTGATATAAGAACATCATATGGTGGGACATCTCCATCAGAGGTAAAAAAGAGAGTTAAAGAATGGAAAAAAAAATTAAAATAAGTATTCAATTTATATGTTTAATTACAGTTAGCTTTTTATTAGGATGTGGTGTTAAGGGTGATCCACAGGAACCTTTGGTTGGATCGACTCATAGTAAATACAAAAGAAATTATTAATTCCAAAAATTAACATTATTAAAACGAAAAATTATGTCTGAAAAAAGAACAAAAAAAATTAATGATTTTTTTATTTATAAAAATAATAATTTGTATGTGGAAGATGTTTCGGTCATTAATATTGCAAATAATATTAAAACCCCATTTTATGTATACTCAACAGCGTCATTGAGAAGACGATATATAGATTTAGCTACAAGCCTAAACAATATAAAACATTCGTTATATTTTTCAGTAAAATCAAATTCAAATCTTGCAGTATTGAGAGTGTTATCTTTATTAGGTTCAGGAATGGATGTTGTATCTGGAGGTGAATACCTAAGGGCCCAAAAAGCAGGTGTTCCAGGTAATAAAGTTGTATTTTCAGGAGTTGGAAAAACTTATGATGAGATTAAATTGGCTTTAAATGGTGGAATTCGGCAATTTAACGTTGAAAGTATACCTGAAATTATAATGATAAACAAAATTGCTTCATCATTGGGTAAAAAAGCGCCAATTTCAATAAGAGTGAATCCTGATGTGGATGCGCAAACTCATAAAAAAATTATGACAGGTACGTCAGAAAATAAATTTGGGATTCCCCTCAATTCTGCATTAGAAGTTTATAAAATGGCATCTGAATTAAATAGTATAGAAATAGTTGGAATTGATCTTCATATTGGAAGTCAGATTACAGATATATTACCATTTGAGACTGCATTTATAAAAATTGCTAGTTTTATTGAAAAATTAAGAGAAGAAGGTCATTCAATAGATAGAGTAGATATAGGAGGTGGGCTAGGTATAAGCTACTCCACAAAAGAGGAAGATCCTATATCAATTGACAAGTTTGCGATCATGTTGAGTAAAATTTTTAGAAAATTGAATATAGAAATTCAACTTGAGCCAGGAAGATTTATATCAGGTAACTCTGGTCTCTTGATAACGTCAGTAGTGTATTTGAAGGAAGGGACGAATAAAAATTTCTTAATTATCGATGCAGCAATGAATGATCTATTAAGACCAGCTATATATGACGCAGAGCATGAATTTTTACCTGTAAGTGAGTCTAAAAATAATGACAATAAAATGGTTGCAGATATTGTGGGACCTATATGTGAGAGTTCTGATGTATTTTCAAAAAATACAATTCTCCCAAAAATGACAAGTGGTGATTTTTTGGCTATTTATTCTGCTGGAGCATATGGGGCTGTTATGTCATCAGAATATAATTCGAGACCCTTAATACCAGAATTAATAGTTAATGAAAACTTGGTTTCAGTCATAAGGAGTAGACCAAAGATTGAAGAAGTTATTAAAAGAGACCAAATCCCTTATTGGTTGAGATGATTAAAGGATTATTTATTTCATCAGTTGTTTTTGAATGATTTGACTTAAATTAGTTACAAAAAAATCAATATAATCTTTAAACATCAGTAATTCCTTCTCATATATTGTATTTTGACCTATAAAGGATTCAGGTTTCTGGTAAAAAATGTAACCACTGATAAAAAAAATACTTATTATTATAAATCCTAAATAGCTTTTATTTAATCCCCTTTCACTCTTAATTATAGTTGGTTCATCTTTGTTTTTTAATTTACCTCTAATATTTTCAACTCTATTCATCGAATTAGAGTTGGTATAAGATAAATTATTTTCACTATTTCGATTTTTCTCAATTTCAGAAATAGCCAAAGAGGTCAATAACTCTTTTTCTTGTTGTGAACTTAAAATACTATCTTTTTCGTCTGTTTCTTTTGAAATTAATTTACTTTTATTTAAAGAATTCTTTACTAAATTTTCTCTTCTATTTATTTCAGTAGAAAATGAATCTTCTAAATTTAATTTAACAACTTTTCCGTCAACATGCTGGATCCAATAATTTGAACAATTAAAACACTTTACTTTTCTTCCTTTCTGAGAAAGCAGTTTTTTTTCAATTTCATAATTTGAGTTACAATGGGGACACTTTATAATCATGATAATTAGTCATTCAAAAAAAATATTAATGTATTAACAGTTATGAAATTATGATTTAAAAAGATTTAAATCATTTTTTTTTAATTTTAAAATTTACATGCATTAGTATTTAATTTGTTTTGAGTTTTAAATAATGAAATTAATCATAACAATAATTCGTGGATTAATAAATGACATATTGATATTTTTTTCTATGTTTGTTCTGGGTATTATAGGCCTACCATTTTCTATTATCTCAAAGAAATGGGCTTATAGGTTTATAAAACTTTATTGCCTGTCATGTTTTTTGATTTTAAGAGTAATTTCAAATATTCGTGTTGAGTGTAGAGGTAAAATCCCAACGGAAAACGTTTTGATTTGTTCTAAACATATGTCATTCTTAGACATTTTAATGTTAGCTTATTTTCTTCCTGAATTTAGTTTTGTAATGAAAAAAGAAATAGTGTTTACTCCAATAATCGGGATTTATGCTTTAAGAGTAGGGTGTGTACCAGTTAAAAGAGGTGCTAGATCAAAAGCATTGAGTAAAATGGTTTCAGATTATGATCAACATTCATATAATCAAGATAATCGACAAATAGTTATATATCCACAAGGAACTAGGGTTTTACCAAATCAAACAAAGGAATATAAAGTTGGAGCAGGTGTATTGTATGGTAAATTTAATTTACCTTGCCATTTGGTAGGAACAAATTCTGGCATTTTTTGGCCAAAAGGAAGTTGGGTACGAAAATCAGGAACAGCAGTTATTGATTTTTTTGAAGTAATTGAACCTGGTATGTCATTGAACAATTTTATGAAAAGAATTGAAAAAAATATTGAAGATCGTTCTAATCTGTTGATGAAAGATTACCTAAAATAAGCTAGCCATTTTATAATTTAAACTTGCCTACATCCAAAAACTTTTTTCTTCTTTCTTCTAGTATTTGGTCAGGAGTAATTTTATTGAATTTTTTTAATGATCTTTCAAGAGATTTCCCAACTTTTAAAATAATTTCATTTATATTTCTATGAGCTCCACCTATTGGTTCTGATATTATTTCGTCAACTATTCCTAATTTAGTTAAATCCCCTGCAGTTAGTTTGAGAGCTTCTGCTGCTTCTTTCATTTTATCTGAATTTTTCCATAAAATTGAGGCACAGCCTTCTGGGGATATTACTGAATAAATTGAATGTTCGAGCATAATAATTTTATTTGAAGAAGCAAGAGCCACAGCTCCCCCAGAGCCACCTTCACCAATGATAATTGAAATTAAAGGAACTTTAATTTGCATACATTTTGCTATTGAGCTAGCTATAGCTTCAGCCTGTCCTCTTTCTTCTGCACCCTTCCCTGGATAGGCACCAGGTGTGTCAATAAAGGTTATTACAGGAAGATTAAATTTGTCAGCTAAATCCATTAATCTTACTGCTTTTCTATAACCTTCGGGTCTTGCCATTCCAAAATTATGTTGAATTCTTGACTTTGTATCATCTCCTTTTTCATGTCCAATGATAACAATTGGTGTATCATTTAATCTTGCTAATCCTCCAATTATTGATTTGTCTTCTGCAAATTTTTTATCACCTGCAAGTGGTATAAATTCAGTCATAAGATTTTTTATATAAAGAGATGAATGTGGCCGTTCAGGATGCCTTGCAATTTGACATTTATGCCAGGGTGTTAAGTCTGAATATATTTTTTTTAATAATTGTTTTGATTTTTTTTCAATTTCTTTTATATCACCATTTTTTTGTTTTTCTTCATTTTGGGATGAATTAGTAGAACGTAACTCATTGGCTTTACCATCTAATAAAGCAAGCTCTTTTTCGAAATCTAAATAGTGTTGCATTTTAAAATCTTAATTTTTTTTTGATTTAATTAATTGTCCTACTCTTTGGTAAACTCTCATATATCAGTTACTTAAAATTTTCCATATAAATTATTTTATTTTATAAAATTTTATATTTATTTAAAAACTGATCTTAGTCTCTCTGTACTTTCTTTGACCAAGTTAGTTGAAGTGGCTAAATTAAATCTAAAGTGGTTGTAACCACCTAATCCAAAAGTAGATCCACGCTTAGAAATAATTTTAGCATGATTAATGAGTTTCTTATAATTAGTATTTTCGGGTTCTCCAGTTTTGGAAAAATCAACCCATGCTAAATAAGTAGAGTCGATTCTCATTGAACTTAAACATTTTATACTTTTGATTTCTTTATCAAAAATATCTTTATTTTTCTTTAAATATTTGAGCAGATCATCCAACCATTTATGACCAGATCTCATAGCTACTTCACCTAAAATCATACCAAATCTATTTGGAGTTTCTCCAGTTGCAAAATTTGCTTTTTTAAATTTATCTCTAAGTGAATTATTTGGAATAATTACGTTGCCCATCAACCCACCTGCGATATTGAATGTTTTTGTTGTAGAAGTCATTAAAATGTAGTTTTCAAAAAAGTTTTCTCCTATTTTAGGGAATGTAATATGTTTATTTTCTGGATTTACAAGATCATTATGTATCTCGTCAATTATCAAAATGAGATCATGTTTCTTACAAAAATAAGCAATATCTTTAAGCTCATGTTCACTCCACAACCTACCACTTGGATTATGAGGTGAACACAAAATAACTACTTTTTCATTACCCTTTATTTTATTTTCTAAATTATCTAAATCCAAATAATATGTTCCATTTTCTTTTATCATTTCACTTTCTATCAATTCTCTATTATTAGCTTTAATTATATTTCGAAATTGGTGATAGACAGGTGAAAATATAATAATTCCATCGTTTTGGTTTGTAAAAGCTCTTAAAACTGTACCTATGGCCGCGACAAGTCCATGGGCCGTATTTATCCATTGCGGTTTTGGTTTCCAGTTATGTTTTGTTTCTAACCATTTTACAACTTCTTTTCTGTAGCTTTCTATGCCGCCATAATAACCAAGAAAACCTCTGTTCATCTCATTTTCTAGTGCATTTAATACATCAATTGGAGGTTTGAAAGACATATCTGCGACGCCCATTGATAAAAATTTATAAATATCACTGCTGTTAGTTGCCTTAATGGCGTCGTATTTTAAAGAATTTTCTGGAATTTCTGCTAAGTAATTATCAAAATCATATTGCATCAATTTTTACCACAACCTTAACTTAATCTTGCTTCAAAGATTTTATTAATTTAAATAATCTTTTATGAGTGAACTGACTGTACTTTTACATCCTGATCCTAGACTTAAAAAGACTTGTATTCCTGTAACTAATATTGACAAGAGTATCAAGAAGCTTTGTTTAGATATGATAGAAACAATGTATAAATATTCTGGTGTAGGTTTAGCTGCATCACAGGTGGGAATATTAAAAAGAGTTGTTGTTATGGATTGTTCTGAGGAAGGTGAAAAAAAACCCAAAGTACTAATAAACCCTGAAATAATATGGTCTTCTGAAGATGTTTCTCTTTTTGAGGAAGGTTGCTTGTCCATTCCTGATATTCGTGAAGAAATAAAAAGACCTTCATCGGTTAGAATTAAATTTACTGATATAAGTGGTGTATTAAAAGAGGATTTTTTTGAAGGTCTATGGGCTACTTGTATTCAGCATGAAATTGATCATCTCAATGGAAAGTTATTTATTGATTACTTAGGACCCATAAAAAGGTCATTTATTACAAAAAAAATGAAAAAATATAAAAAAGAAATAAATAAAAAATAGTTGAGGTTTTTTTGCGAATTATACTTTTTGCTAGTTCAGAATTTTCTCTTCCTTTATTAGACATTCTTAACAATTCTGACCATAAACTATGTGCTATATATACTCAACCACCTTCTATTTCAGGAAGAGGTATGAGATTAAGAGATAATGCTATAGGAATAAAGGCTACGGAATTAAATATTCAACTTTTTTATCCCTCTAACATTAATAACACAATTGAAATAAATAAATTTAAAAGTTTAAATCCAGATATTGCTATAGTATCTGCTTATGGTCAAATACTGTCTTCAAATTTACTTAAAGTACCTAAATTTGGATTTTTAAATTTACACCCTTCTTTGTTACCAAGATGGCGTGGGGCTGCACCCATTGAAAGAGCTTTAATGTCAGGTGATAAAGAAACTGGAATTTGCACCATAAAAATGGTTAGGGAACTTGACTCAGGTCCTATTTTGGCTAGAGAAAAATTTGTAATTAATTCTAATGAAACTAACACTAGTTTATCGCATAAACTTAGTAAAATTGGAGCACTTCAACTATTAGAAGTTATAAATAATTTTGAATTTATTTCTGAAATTCCTCAAGAAAGTGATGGAATTACTTACGCATCTAAAATCCAAAAAAGTGAAACAAGAATTAATTGGAATTTATCAGGTATAGTAGTTGATAGATTGATTAGAAGTTTATCTGAAAAACCTGGGGCTTGGTGTATTTTGAATGGTTCTAGAGTAAAAATATTGAACTCGAAATATTTAAAATTAGAAGGAAAAACAGGTCATAATATTGTATCTTCTGCAAATAAATCATCTCTTATTATTGCTTGCAGAGAAGGCGCAGTAGAGATAATCACTCTTCAAAAAGAAGGGAAAAAACCTGTTTCTGCAAAGGAATTTCTAAGTGGTTATAAAGAAAACAATATATATTTTAATTAAGGATTAGCTTACAAATTTAATTTTGTTAATTTCTTCTCTAGCCAAAAAATCTGCTCTCTCATTTTCTATATTGCCAGCATGTCCTTTAACCCATTTCCAATCTACTTTGTTTTTATTTACTAATTCTTCTAATTCTTGCCAAAGTTTTTTATTTTTTACTTCTTTTTTAGCTGAAGTTTTCCAATTATTTTCCTTCCAGGAAGGGAGCCATTCAGTTATGCCTTTTTTGACATAATTACTATCGGTTATAATTATTATTTTTGTTGGCTTTGTTAATGCTTTTAGGGTTTCAATAGCTGCTATTAGTTCCATTTGGTTATTAGTTGTTTCTTTTGCAGAGCCAGAAAGTTCTTTTCTTTTTATTATTTCATTATTTTTTTCTGCTAATAAAACTGCCCCCCACCCACCTATACCTGGATTACCAGAGCAAGCTCCATCAGTATATGCCTTGAATTTAAACATTAAATCCCAATACAACTAGTAAAATAATCATTGCTGTGGTTAGTTGAAATCTTAATTTAAACCACCAATTCGGGAAACTTATAATTTTTGCTTTTGACAAGGAACGTTCTCTTTCTAGAGTAGCTAAAAATCCAATAGCAAGTAAAAAGCAAGTCATTGGAAGTAATAATGATAAAACTGCCCAAATTGACGGACACATCGAAATAAATAATCCTTTAAAATCAATCTCAGATTTATAATGGGTCTCAAGAATAAATAAGCCACCTCCCAGAAACGAAAGAATTGTCGCACTAAAAAGTACTCCAAACTCGATAAGTAAATCATTTATATTATTACTAATGAAATTCAAATCAAACGAACCAAACACACCAATAATAATAGGAATGATACCTGCATAACTTAAATATTTTACTTTAGAAGGGATCTTTATCATTAATTCCTTATAGAATTGGGTATTTTAAATTGTATATCTTCTTTTGTAATTTCTATAAATTCAATTGTTGCCTTAAATCTTTTTTTAAATTCTTCGATGACTTGATTAATTAATATTTCAGGAGCTGAAGCACCTGCAGTAAGTCCAATAGATTCCGATCCTGAAATTGATCGCCAATCTATATCATTAACGTTGTCAATAAGTTGAGAGTATCTGCACCCAGCATTTTTCCCAACTTCTACTAACCGTTTTGAATTAGAAGAATTTATTGATCCCACTACTAATAATCCATCTATAAGTGGTGAAATTTTTTTAACTGCATTTTGCCTATTAGTGGTGGCATAACAAATATCTTCTTTGTGTGGAGCCACAATACCAGGAAATCTATTTTTTAGAGCGTTTCCTATCTCTAAGGTATCATCTATAGACAAAGTAGTTTGTGTGACATAGGCAAGTTTATTTTCATCTCTTGGATTAATAACATCCACATCCTTACAATTTTCCACTAGTAATACCTCCCCATTGGGGAGTTGACCCATGGTGCCAATTGTTTCGGGATGGTTTTTATGGCCAATCATTATAATCTGATATCCTAATTTATGATATCTTTTCGCTTCAATATGTACTTTAGTAACAAGAGGACATGTTGCGTCTATGTATTGTAAATTACGCTCTTCAGCTTCAGAAAAAACTGACTTTGCCACACCATGTGCAGAAAAAACTACTGGTCTGTCTTTTGGACATTCAAATAATTCATTGACAAATATGGCCCCTTTTTTTTCTAAATCTTCTACAACATATTTATTATGTACTATCTCATGACGTACATATACGGGTTTTCCATATTTTTGCAGGCATTTTTCTACAATTTCTATTGCACGATCTACACCTGCACAAAATCCTCTGGGAGCAGCAACTAAAAGTTTCATAAGCCTTCTGAATTATTGTTGATATAAAGATAATGCTGTTAGAAATTTTGGTCAATATTTATATAATTTGTTATATTTAAATAATTTTTAAAATATTATGATAAATATAAATTTTAACAAAAAAATTTTAATACTATGATCAAATATTACATTGCTCTTGGGAGTAATTTAGAAACAGAAAATATGGATAGATTAGAGATACTTAATAAAGCTCTAGAATATTTCCCAATGTTCAGTATTTCATTAGTTAAAGTAAGTTCATTTTGGGAAAGTAAATCATATCCTAATAAAAACCAACCAAATTTTATTAATGCTGTATCTGAAGTACAATCTATATTAAATCCTCATCAAACATTATGTTCACTAAAAAAAATTGAAATTATCCTTGGAAGAAAAGTAAATAGTAGGTGGGGAAGTAGAGTATTAGATCTTGATATATTAGCATCAGGTTCTTTAATTTTACCAAATTTGCGTATATTTAATAAATGGTTGAAAATGCCTCTTCAGCACCAAATTCAAAATCAACCTAACCAATTAATTTTACCACATCCAAGAATACAAGACCGTCTTTTTGTATTAAAACCTTTAAGTGAAATTGATCCTAACTGGATTCATCCTGTACTAAATAAAAAACCCTATGAACTCATTGATCAGAATAATTGGAATAAAGAAAGCTTATTAAGTTTGGTAGATAATAAAAAATTTATTCTATAGTATTGATTTTTTTTGATTAAAATCATATTAAGTCTCATAGTAAGGAGATAAAAATGGCCAGAATCACAGTTGAAGATTGTATTGACAAGGTTCCTAACAGATTTGATTTAGTTTTATTAGCAGCTCATAGAGCTCGTGAGATATCACTAGGTGCTGAGCTCACTGTAGATAGGGATAAGGATAAAAATCCTGTAGTAGCTCTTAGAGAAATAGCTGATGAAACCTTAACTGCTGATCAAATTCGTGAGTCAGCTATTGAAAGTAGACAATTACAGATTGAGGTTGATGAACCTGAAGAAGATCAAATGGCTATTCTTATGGGATCTGAAGCAGTTGATGACAGTCCGGAAGAAGAAATTTCTGAAGAAAATCTCTTGAGAGCTTTGATGGAAGCACAAGAAAAAAAATAATATTATTTTGAGTGGCTTCAATAATGCTAAGTATTGGAGATCTTATAAATCAAATTAAATTATATAATCCTAATGCAGATTTTGATTTAATAAAAAAATCCTACAACTACGGTTTTAATGCTCACAAAGGTCAGTATAGAGCATCAGGTGAAATATATTTTACTCATCCTGTTCAGGTTGCTAAAATTGTAATTGATTTAAAATTAGACGAGTCAACTATAAAAACAGCTCTTTTACATGATACGGTAGAAGATACTGACAGCTCACTAAACCAATTAAAGATTGTTTTTGGTAGTGAGGTATCACAACTCGTTGATGGTGTCACAAAGCTCACAAATCTAGAATTAAGTTCCTTAGAAACAAAGCATGCTGAAAATTTCAGAAAATTATTTATGGCTATGAGTAAAGATGTAAGGGTTTTATTGGTAAAATTAGCTGATAGATTACACAATATGAGAACTATAAAGGCTTTACCTACAGATAAACAGATTAGAAAATCAAAAGAAACAATGGAAATTTTTGCTCCATTAGCTGGCCGTATGGGTATGCAATTTATGAGAGAGGAGTTAGAAGACCTCAGTTTCCGAGTACTTAATCCTGAAGCCAGAAATTCAATTATTAGAAGATTTATAACCTTAAGAAAAGAAACTGATGATTTAGTACCCAAGATTATAGATGATATTAAACAACAATTAAAAAAAGAAAATGTAAATGCAAGAGTTACTGGAAGAGAAAAAAAACCTTATTCTATATGGAGAAAAATGCAGTATAAAAAAGAGGGTTTTACAAGACTTTCTGATATATTTGCCTTTAGAATAGTAACTAAAAATGAAACAGATGCATATATTGCAATGGGTTCAGTTCATAGTAGATGGAGAGCAGTACCTGGTAAATTCAAAGACTACATCAGTCATCCCAAAAGCAATGGATATAGATCAATTCATACTACAGTTTCTGGAAGAGATGGTAAGAGAGTTGAAGTTCAGATTAGGACTGAAGAAATGGATGAAGTTGCGGAAAGTGGAGTTGCGGCTCACTGGTCTTATAGGGATGGTGAAAGAGTAAAAAATCCATTTGTTGTTGATCCTTTTAAGTGGTTAAGGGGATTAAGTGATGGATTTATAAAGAGTGAAAATCCAAGTGAGTTTTTTGAACACGTGAAACTCGAAATGTTTCAAGATCAAGTATTTTGTTTTACTCCAAAAGGAGAAGTAATAAAATTACCAAGGGGAGCAACACCTATCGACTTTGCTTATGCGATTCATACCAGAATTGGTGATAGTTGTGTTGGTTCGCTTGTTGACGGGCAAAGGGTTCCTTTATGGACAAAATTAAAAAATGGACAATCAGTTTCAATTATTAGATCAGAAGCACAAAAACCACAATCAAGTTGGGAAACAATGGTTTGTACAGGAAGAGCAAAAACAGCCATAAGAAGAAAATTAAGAGAAGAAAAAAGAGAAGAAAATATTAAAATTGGCAAAGAAATTGCCCGTGTTTCATTTGAAAATATTGGAAAAAAAGTAACTGAAAAAGCACTACTAACTGCAGCCAAAAAGTTAGTAATTAATAATGTTGATGATCTTTTGGCTGCTCTTGGTTCAGTAGAATTAACAGGTGATGAATTGATTAAAACCCTATATCCAAAAAAGGTGACTGGTCTTACAATACAAAATTTTGGTGAAAGAAAACTTTCTTTTGTTGGTTTGGATCCTCATCAGCAGGCCAATACTGCCTCCTGTTGTAAGCCAATTCCAGGAGAAAGGATTGTCGGTATAACTGAAAAAAATAAAGGAATAATAATACACGCCATTGATTGTGATAACTTAGAAAATTTAGATATTAAATCAAGAAATTGGTTAGATTTGAGATGGCCAGAAGGTGACATTCAAATTTCACATCCTACAAGTTTAACTATTTCTATGTACAATGGTGTTGGAGTTCTTGGGAGGATATGCTCCCTAATTGGCGAAAGAGGAGCAAACATAACCAATATTGATTTTGTTGATAGAAAACCTGATTTTTACAGTATCGTCATAGAAATTCATGTAAAAGATCTCAAGCACTTATCTGATATTATGACATCTATTGAGGCAGATACTGATATTGCGACAGTAATTAGAACAAAAGAGTTTATAGAGACACCTAGTAATCAAAAAATTCAATCACTATCTAACTATTGATCATCTAATTATCACTAATATTATGGTATTTAAGAGAAAAAAAAAGCTGACCATATTCAAAAATCTTAAATCCTTATTTTTTCCTGAAAGAGGATGGAGAAGAGCTATTGAGTATATAAGTCACAGAATTAGGAGATTACCAGACACTCCTCATAGAATTGCATTAGGTCTTTCTTTTGGAGTTTTGGCTTCTTTTTCTCCTTTATTTGGGTTTCATTTTTTATTAGGAGCATTTTTAGCGTATTTATTTAATGCAAACGTGTTTGCATCCATATTAGGAACTTTTTTTGGAAATCCTATAACTTTTCCATTTATAGCAGCTATCAGTGTTAGAACAGGTAGTTTTGTGTTAGATAGAATTTCTTTAATTGAAAATGAGCAGAGTATTTCTGGTAACTGGGAATTCAATTCTGAATTTACTAGTCTAAGTGTTTTTGAAAAATTTCTGGTTGAAGTTTATTTTGAAAAATTAATTCCTTACAGTATTGGTGGAATAATATGCGGAATTATTGCTGCTTTAATAGTATATCTATTATCAAAACCACTTATTAGTTCTTATCAAAAAAGAAAAAAAAAAAGAAAAAAGATTAATGCTAAATTATAATGGAGTAAATTTTAATAATGAATAAAATTTCTAGAATTCGCTTAGGTGTGAATATTGATCATGTAGCAACGCTTAGAAATGCCCGAGGCACCTTTTATCCTGATCCTCTAAAAATGGTAAAACTTCTAGAAAAATTAGATGTCGATGGAGTTACTGTTCATCTTAGAGAAGATAGAAGACACATAATTGATTCAGATGTTAAGAGAATTACTAATGAATCTCATCTTCCAGTTAATTTAGAAATGGCTGCTACAGAGGAGATGCAAAAAATTGCTACAGAACTCATTCCTAATGCTGTTTGTTTGGTTCCAGAGAAAAGAGAAGAAAGAACTACAGAAGGGGGTCTAGATGTTATTACTGAGGAAAATAAATTAAAAACTTTTTTAGATCCAATAATCCAAAAAAATATTCGAGTTTCTTTATTTGTTTCACCTGATATTAGCCAAATAGAAGCAGCTTCTAGAGTTGGAGCAAATATTATTGAACTTAATACAGGAACTTTTTGTGATTTGTTGATTGAAAATAATAAGAAAGAGTATTTGGAAGAGTTTGAGAAACTGAAGGAGGCTTCAGTTTACGGAAAGAATCTAGGATTAGAAATTCATGGTGGTCATGGTTTAACTTTCGAAAGTGTAAAGTATATTGCATCTATTCCTGAAATAAGAGAATTAAACATAGGTCATTTTTTAATTTCACAAGCAGTTTTTGATGGTATAGAAAAAACAATTAATACAATGAGATTAGAAATTGATAACTCTCAAAAAAAATAGGTAATTTATGCTGCTCGGTCTGGGGAATGATATTGTTTCTGTGAAGAGAATAAAAAATTCTTACCAAAGATTTGGTAAACGTTTAGAGAATAGAATCTATACAACGGCAGAAATAAAATTGATCTGGGAAAGAGGATCTCCTTGTTTTAAGACCCTTTCTAGTCGTTGGGCTGCTAAAGAGGCATTTGTAAAAGCATTAGGTACAGGTTTTAGAAAAGGGATTTTTTGGAAAGATATTTCTGTGTTAAATAATTTGAATGGTAAACCTGAACTAGTTATAAGAGGCCAAGCTAAAGTTTGTCTAAATAGTATACTACCTGCGGACACAAGTCCGATTATTCACATATCTATTTCAGATGAAAAGGAAATTGTTAACGCAATTGTAATAATCGAGGCAAGAGATTTAAATCATCTTAATTAATATAGAGAATTATAAAACAATGGCAAAAAAAGATAAAAATCTTATTGATAGTATAAAAGAATTTCTAAAAACAATATTTTTTGCTTTATTGATTGCTGGATTAATCAGAACTCTTTTTTTCCAACCTTTTTGGATACCCTCAGGTTCTATGAAACCTAATCTTTTAATTGGAGATTATATTTTTGTTAACAAATTTGTATATGGCTATTCCAAATATTCATGTCCATTTTCGTTATGTCCTTTCTCAGGGAGAATATTTTATACAGAACCTAAAAGAGGAGATGTAGTCGTATTTAGGCATCCAGTAAATGGGAAAGATTATGTAAAAAGGTTAATTGGACTACCAGGTGATGAAATATCTATAAAAGATGGACGTCTTATAATAAATGGAGAAAAAATAAATACTCAACAAATTGAGCCTTTTTCTGAAAAAAAAGAAATGCAAGGCCCTTTAGCATCTATTCCAAGATGTAGTAATGCGCCAGTTTCTTTAGGCGCTCAATGTAAAAAAAGACAATACCAAGAAGAAATTTTAGATGGCTTAAAAGTAAATGTTCTTGATATAGCAGATAATGAATATGGTGATAATATTACATCACTGAAAGTTCCAAAGGATAATTTCTTTTTTGTTGGTGATAATCGCGATAATTCATTAGACAGTCGTTTCGGTAGGACAGCAGGAGGTGTTGGTTTTGTTAAATCTGAAAACCTCATTGGAAGAGCAGATGGAATTTTATTTTCTTCTGCTGGCAAGATGCTGATATCTTTTTGGTCATGGAGAAAAGATCGTTTTTTTAAGGCAGTAAATTGAAACTTAATTCAAATCAAAAAGAATTATGCAAAAATATAGATTATTCATTTCAAAATCTTTACCTTCTTGAACAGGCCTTAATACATTCTTCTTTAAAATCAAGAGGACTAAATAATAATCAAAGAATGGAATTTTTGGGAGACAGAATCCTTGGTTTTGTCATTTCAGATTATTTATTTAATCATTATCCAAAATGGAGAGAAGGTGATCTTGCACTTAATTATAATGCATTAGTTTGTAAAGAAACATGTAGTGAAATTGCAGAGCAAATTGGATTAGGTCAGTCATTAATTATGGGTAAATCAGAGTCAAAACATGGTGGTCGACTGAAAAAAGCTATTCTAGCAGATGCTATAGAAGCTCTTATTGCTGCAGTATATCTTGATTCAAAATTAAGCACAGTCAAACATTTAATCTTAAAATTATGGTCTTCAAAATTAAATAATGTAGGAGATATTGAGTTAGATCCTAAAACAGCATTGCAACATTGGGTACAAGAAAAAAAGGGTGGATTACCAAATTACACTGATATGAAGAGGGAAGGATCTGATCATGATCCAATTTTTTATGTAGAAGTTAAATTGGAAAATGGTTTGTCTGCTATTGGGAAAGATAAATCAAAAAGAAAAGCTCAACAAAATGCTGCTCAAAAATTATTATCCAAGATAAAAAATTGATAATGCTCAATAATCCAAAAAATTCTGGTATTGTTACAATTATTGGGGAAGTAAACGTTGGTAAGTCTAGTTTATTAAATATTCTTGTGAAAAAGGATGTTTCAATAATAACGCATAAATCGAATACTACGAATAAGCAAATAAAGGGGATAAAAAGTTATAAAAACTCTCAAATTATTTTTATTGATACTCCTGGTTTGTATATAAATAAGGGAAAGACTAATCGTAACTTCTTAAGTGAGATCTGGAGTGCAGTTACAGAAGCGGATTTTTTATGCATAGTAGTTGATGGTAATAGAACTGTATCAAATGTTGTGTATCAATTGCTTGAACAGATTAATGAAAAAAATCTTCCAAAAAAAAGAATTATACTTGCAATTAATAAAATAGACTTAATTTCAAAAGATAAATTATTAAAAAAGACACAAGAAATTAATGAGAAATATGAATTTGATAAAATATTTATGATTTCAGCCTTAAAAAACGACGGTATTGATGATTTATTGAATTGGTTTACTAAACATTTACCTCAAAAAAAGTGGTCATATCCACCACACATTATTTCTGATCAATCTTTTGATCAGCAATTAAATGAAAAAACCAGACAGATAATTTTACTTCGTATTCATGACGAAATACCTTATAGTATCGAGGTTTCTTCAGATAATATAATAAATGTTTCCAAATCAAAATTGAGAATTTTTCAGTCCATTTATGTTCATAATCAAAGGCATCGAAGTATTTTGATAGGAAAAAAGGGGGAGACAATAAAATCTATATCCATAGGTGCACGAAAAAAAATAGAAAAGTTTACTAACAAAAAAATTGATCTTTTTTTGGAAGTAAAAATTAAGAAAAAAGGTGTAGTGGTTAATTAAGGTAATTTTAATAAAAGTATGAAAATTTTAAGAGTAACTACTGAACTTTGGATTTCAGCGTATCGAACGAAATTAGAAAAAGAGGGTATTCCTTTTTATTTTTATAAAAAGGGTGATTACTCTGCAGGAGCAATATTAATTAAATTTTATAGTTTTGATGGTGAAGTAGAATTATTTCATAGGGTAATAGATTTAAATGGCAAACAAAAATGGGAATTACTTTTGATTGGTAGTGAACAAAAAATTGATAATGCTATAAAACGGCAATCTGACATGGATCCAGATATATGGGTTTTGGCAATTGATGACCCCAGAGGTAAAAATTATTTAAATGATTTTGACGAATTATAATTATGAATTGGACTGACGAAGGACTGTTATTAAGTGTCAAGCCATACGGAGAAAGGGCAGCAGTTATTCAAGTTCTAACTGAACATAAAGGTCTTCATGCTGGATTAATCCAAAATGCTTTTTCGAGAAAAATGAATTCTACTTTACAACCTTCTAATCAACTCCATTTAAATTGGTCTAGTCGTTTAGAAGAACATTTAGGAACTTACAAAGCTGATTTATTAAGGAGCAGAGTTGATATTTTTTTATCTAATAAACTTGCTTTAGATGTTTTTAATACAATATCTGCTCTTTGTTTGTCGACTTTAGCTGAAAGAGATCCAATACCAGGACTATATAAAAATACTACAAATTTTCTTGACCAAATAACTAATATAAAAAAATGGGAATTTTTTTATATTCATTGGGAATTGAATTTATTAGCATCTTTAGGTTACGGTCTTGATTTAAAAAAATGTGCTGCGACTGGTACTACAGAAAATCTTTTTTATATTTCGCCCAAATCTGGGAAGGCTGTTTGTAAAGAAAAGGGACTAAAATATGATAAAAAACTTCTACGTTTTCCTACAATTTTGAGGGATGTAGGAAAAAATTATGAATTTAATCGGTCAGATTTATTAGATGGTTTAAAAATAACTGGTTTTTTTTTAAAAAAATGCCTTATTGATTCCTTACAGAATAGTCAGACTATTACTATAAGACAAAGATTAATCGATACCCTATCCAATGAGGAAAATACCTGATTTAAGCCATATAAATAAGGGGTTTGATTTTCTATTTCTCTGAAAAAGGCTCAAAAGGTGGAGCACAAGGTGGACTTTTTCAACT
>ENA-OSEY01000031-OSEY01000031.1-marine-metagenome-genome-assembly--contig:-NODE-31-length-103642-cov-6.816936_pt1 | contig 103642 bp, 96 predicted proteins | sample MGYA00248465_ERZ534230 | MGnify/ENA primary metagenome ERZ534230 (study PRJEB26409, sample SAMN06344110) | marine metagenome | isolation source: Sea water from surface | place: Atlantic Ocean:Southern... | reverse complement strand
AATTAAAAATTATCTAAGCATGTAGACGGAATATTATTTCCATATCTGGACGCGGGTTCGAATCCCGCCGACTCCACTAATATGTAAGTATGTGACTAGGTTTAGATGTCATCCCACTAAGAGGCGGTGCAAAGCGTGTTAGTTTAATGCCGTTAACAGCAATTTTATATTCATCAAGTGTAGGTATTCTTCCTAGTATGGCAGATAGAACCACAACAGGTGTAGATGCTAGTAATGATTCTCCCTTTTTACGATCAGAATCTTTCACAACTCTACCCTTAAATAATCTTGTTGATGTTGACATCACAGTGTCTCCTCTTTCGGCCTTCTCCTGATTTCCCATACATAAATTACAGCCTGGCCTCTCCAGGTAAAGAATATTTTCGTATTCTGTTCTTGCAATACTTTTAGGAGCATCATCATCAAATTCAAACCCTGAATACTTCTGAAGAATCTCCCAGTCACCCTCATCCTTTAATTCTTCAATTATATTATATGTTGGAGCTGTTAAAACTAAAGGAGCTTTAAACTCTACTTTCCCATTTATCTCCTCTAAATTTCTAAGCATTTTTGATACTATTTTTATATCTCCTTTATGAACCATGCATGATCCTACAAAGCCAAGATCTATCTTTTTTTCTCCTTTGTAAAATGAAAGTTCTCTAATTGTGTCATGGGTATATCTCTTAGAAATATCTTCGTTATTTACATCGGGGTCTGCAATCATTGGTTCTTCAATAACTTCAAGATCAACAACAAATTCAGCATAATATTTAGCATTTTCGTCAGGGGTTAGTGGTGGTCTTTCTCCTGACTTAATTTCTTCAATTCTTTCATTTGCTTTATTAACTAAGTATTGAAGTACTTTTTTCTTATTGTCCATACCCTTGTCAATCATTGTCTGAATTCTTTCACGAGCAATCTGTAAAGATTCAATTAGTGTGTCATCTTGAGATATACATATTGATGCTTTGGCTTTCATCTCTGCTGTCCAGTCAGTGAAGGTAAATGCTTGATCTGATGGAAGGGTTCCAATATGAACTTCAATAACTCTACCCTGAAATACATTTTCTCCTCCGAACTCTTTCAACATCTGAGACTGAGTTGCATGAACAACATCTCTAAAATCCATGTGGTCTTGCATCTCTCCTTTGAAAGTGACTTTAACAGATTCAGGTATAGGCATTGATGCTTCACCTGTAGCTAGTGCAAGAGCAACTGTTCCTGAGTCAGCTCCAAAAGCAACTCCCTTTGACATTCTCGTATGAGAATCTCCACCTATAATAATAGCCCAATCATCTATAGTTATATCATTTAATACTTTGTGAATAACATCTGTTAGTGGATGATATTTATTTTCTGGGTCTCTTGCAGTTATAAGACCAAAATCATTCATAAATTTCATCAATTTTGGTATATTTTCTTGAGATGATTGATCCCAAACAGACGCTGTGTGACATCCCGATTGATAGCCTCCGTCAAGGATAGGAGATATAACTTTTGCAGCCATCATCTCTAATTCCTGAGATGTCATAAGACCAGTTGTATCTTGAGATCCAACAATATTTACCTCTACTCTTGTGTAGGATCCAGAGTGAAGTATTTTTCCAGAATTGCCAACTGCATTTTTATTGAATATTTTTTCTACAGCAGTAAGACCTTGATCTTTATGAGATATTTCTTTGAAAGGTGAAAATACTTCTGGAATTTCAATACCTAAGGTTTTTGAAGCAAACGTTTGAAGTTTTTTACCAAAGACAACAGAGTATGATCCACCTGCTCTCATAAATTCCATCTTCTGAGGAGTAAAGGCTGAAGAAATATCCATTAATTCCTTATCTCCACTGTATAATTTTTTAGTTTTTGTATCAATAGTAAGTAGGGTTCCAGTATCAACAGAATAGGTTCTTTTTAGAATAGGCTCCCCATCTTTATTAAGTAGTAAATTACCATCACCATCATATGTTTTGACCCAATTTTTTAGATCTAAACCGATACCACCTGTCACCCCCACAGTTGTCATAAAAATTGGAGATATACCATTTGTTCCAGCAACAACTGGCGCTATATTTATAAATGGAACATATTTGCTTGCTTGTTTTCCAATCCAAAGAGCCACGTTATTAACACCTGACATCCTTGATGAACCAACACCCATCGTACCCTTTTCAGCAACTAACATAATCCTTTTTTCTGGATATCTTTTTTGAAGCTCAACCAACTCTTTTTGTTTCTCAATGTCATGATCAAACATTGATTTACCATGAAGTTCTCTGTCAGATCTTGAATGGGCATCACCACCAGGTGATAGAAGGTCGGTAGAAATATCACCTATCCCTGCAACAAACGTTACAAGTTCAATTTTCTCTGGAATCTTAGGTAGATTGGTAAAAAACTCAGCCTTGGAATAACTATGGAGAAGGTCCTTCGCAACGGCATTACCTTTATCATATGCCTTTTTGATACGTTCCATGTCTGCCTCATACAGGAAAACTTGTGTTTTTAAAACATCTAAGGCTTTTCTGTTTTGGATTGAGTCCGTATCTAGTGCTAAATCTAGAAGAACTTCTATGGACGGTCCTCCTTTCATATGAGATAGGAGTTCGTAAGCATAATCAGTTGATATTTCTTCAACTTTAATGTTACCAGTAATAATTTCTTTTAAGAATTTAGATTTTACATTCGCTGCACTAGTAGTACCTGGGAGAACATTGTAAATAAAGAATTGTAATGATTTGGATCTCTCCTTGTTATTAAGGTCTTTAATATTTGAAATGATCTCACTTAAAAGTAGAGCATCATCAATAGGTTTCGGCTTCAGACCTAACTTCTCTCTATCTTTTATGTCAATCAGATACTCACTATACCTACTCATATGATCCGCGTTTACTTATTACTAAGCAAATTTAGGATATAGATATATTATTTCAATCCTTAATTAATGTATTTTTTAATAAGAGAATTCCTTTGATTCAACTTCTTTCTCTCTAGAGTAGACATTAATTTTTACAATTTTTCCATCTTTAAACTGTACATCATGGACATTGTACTGAAAAATTTCATTTCCCTCAGCATCAACATCATAATAGTCGTTCCCTGTGGTTAGCCACTGTTCTATCTCGCCTTGCTCATTTTCTCCAGCATTAGCAATCATCCACCTAACTTCCCATCTAGGGCTAGATGATTTAAACCAATTACTTAAAATTTCGATGTGATTATCAGAACCTTTGACTACACTACCGTCAGCTGTATATCCTTCCCAATTTTCTCCATTAATTTCAGCAATCTTATCTAAGTTTTTTTCATTATGTGCCTTAATGTAATCAAGCCAAATTTGCTCATTAGATACATCTCCTACAGTTAAAGACTTGACATTACCGTCATCATTTTTAACAGATCCAATTATTACTGGTTCAGAAATTTCAGGTGTTGGATTAGTACAGGAAAATAAGGTTATTATAATAATTAAAAGTGTGTGTATATTTTTCATAAATTTTATTTTAATATAATATACAAACTTTTAGCTAAAAGAAAGGTTTATGTCAGGCTTAGAATGTCTATTAGGTTGGTCTAGACCTTTTATGGGATATTTCATATCAGATTTTTTGATGACACCTTTTAATAGTTTTTTACTTATAAATGTTATCTCAACTGATGATGGAAAATTAGATTTACTATTAATTTCACTGTAATTATTTCCGTGAATATGAGCTATGTGAAATGTTTTTCTCAGGCCATCAATAATAGTGTTAAACTCTTTTGATTTTGAATTAATATCGTGAAATTCAACAGCAAGGCCAATAATATTTTCTTTTATGTTATTTATTTCGTTAAGCACTTTAAATTCAGCTCCTTCTATATCCATCTTTATAAATATTTGTTTTGAACCCTTTGATTGAATTTTTTCAATAGTTGAATCAACTGTTCTATTTATTCCATCATTATCACTCCATATCCTTTTTCTAAAATGTTTAGTCTTTTCCCTAAAAAATTTAAAATAACTTTTAATTATAGATAAGCCATAGACAGATTTAGCTAGTCTTTTTTTATCAAGAATAATTATATAAATAGTACAAAGAAGGATGGATTTAAAAGTAAACTTTATTAATGAGGATAGATTTAAAGTATGATCATAGCAATGTACATTGATATTTTTCCTTCTTTCTAAAAAATCAAGTTCAAATGACCAATCTTTATTAATTCCATATGATATTAGACCGTCACATTTATCAATTATTATTTTTGGTATAATGTATCCTCCGTCGTTATCTCGGCCTATTCTTTTGAGATTATTTATACTAATAGGGTGAAGATTTTTTACGTTCAGCATCAGACAGCTAATTTATAAAACCTTTTTTCTTAACATATTACGAATTCTTTTCTCGGATATAATTATTTTATAGTTTTCAGAAATAGTGAATAGATTTTTATTTAAGCTTTCTCTTTCGTTCTCTATTGTTTTAATTAGTAAATCAATTTCTTGATTTTGAAAATCGCTTGGGTTTTGAGAGTTTTTATAAAAACTTAACCTATCGTACTTAACTTTTACATTTGATTGAAGTTTAATAGTTTCTCTCAATAGACTTTTAATTTCATTATCGTCTCTTGACAAAACCTCATTTATTACTGATAAGACTGCTCCACTTGCGCCAATAGCTGCTCCTGCTTTTCTGGTAATCTCAGCATTTGTAGAAAGGATGCCCATGACTGATCCTAGGAATGTTATTCCAGCTGCACCTAATGTTCTAAGTTTTCTGTTATTTTTAGATGTTGCTTCTATCCATTTTAAGTTACTATTTATTTCATCTAAGCCATTCTGTTGAACTTCAAGTTCTGATATTAATTCTGAAACTTTTTCTTGTACTTTTTCAGGATTGAGAGTGCTCATAACAACAACAGATATTGATACCTGGGAGGATAGACCTGATAAGTCTGTTGCTTTAATCTGAAGATCATAATTTTGAGTGGAATTTATTTTCTCAACATGATCATAATCAACATCAAAAAGTAATTTCTTTTTAGTATTATCTAATTTCATACCTCTAGGTAATTGAGCACCTATATTTTCAATAACTATTGAGTCATTTACGTTTGGATCATCAACAGGAAGCTTATACTCATATGATTTTCCCTCCTCTACTATCCATTTAGACATCTTACCGAAAACTGGAGGAAAGTTATTTTCTGAATATATGATTTTGAATGTGTCAATATCATAGAGCTCAGGCTGATTTTGCTTGTAAACCTTAAGTTTGAATTCAAAAATCTTTTCGAGCTCTTTTATATTATTTGGATCAATTTTCCAATCAATTTGACCACTAATGGGATTGAAATAATCAATTGGGGCATTTGTTTGTAAGTCAAATATTAGATTCTTACCACCGTCACTTATGATAGGAGAGTAGTTGAAGTTATATTTTTCCCTAATTATTTTATCTATCTGTTTATTTACAATTCTTGGTGGATACTCCAGATTATTAATTTCTATAAGTAAGTCATACCTAAATAAATTATTGAATTCAGAATTTACAAATACATTCCAAGTTAAAAATTTGTTTATAGCTTGGTCATTATTAGGAATAAAATCAAAGTATATTCTCCTGCTTGTCTTGTCAAAAAGAATTTTCCCATTTTCTATAATTCTGAAATTTGGATTTTCATTGAAGTAATAATTAAATATTATGTTTTCGGATTTATCATTTATTTGGAGAACCAAAGAAAGAGTATCTCTCTCATTAATTTTAATATTATTTTCTTCACTCAGCTCATATATTTGATTGCTATTAACTTTGAAACTGATAATTTTTATTGGTGCTTCTTTAATTTCCTCAATTACAAAACTATCATTCATTAAAGACGTTGAATCTATAGTATCAATTACAGCAGCAGTTGTATCTGATAAAATACTATCATTTAAGTTAATTGGAATTGAATGAATGTTAAGAAATATTAGCGATATAAAACCTAGCATTTCTAATCTTTGTTTTTTTAATTGTTTACCAATTTAGCAAATTTATAAAATATGATATTGAATTTAACTACTCTATTTTTCACTATCGCTTATATAAACTTATTTCCATCAAGTAATCAATCCTGGGAGTTAAAAAAAGATCAAGATAGTATTAAAGTTTATATACGTGATGTTGATGATAATACAAAAGAGTACTTGGCTGAAACAATAATTAACTCCGATATTGATAATATCTTTAAAACAATTACTGACTTTGATAACTCATACAGATGGATGTATAAACTTAATTCATCTAAAATTTTAGAAAAATCAGATACATTGATGTATGTATATTTTGTTGTTGATATGAACTGGCCGCTAAAAAATAGAGATTTGATATCTGACGCAGTAATAACACAAAATGAAAATAAAATTAGAATTGTGATGAACTCTTATCCTGATTACATGCCGGAAAAAGAAAAATTAATTAGAATAAAACAATCAAGATCTATATGGAATCTAGAGAAAATAGATGATGAGTATACAAAAGTAGCTCTACAGAGTTACGCTGTTGTTGAGGGTATTCCGACTTTCATAATGGATCTGTTCATTCTTGATAGCCCTATGTATTCAATGACTCAACTTAGAAATAAATTTTAGATTCGTTCTATATCTGCACCCAGGGCTCTAAGTCTTGAATCTATATTGCTGTAACCTCTATCTATTTGATCAATATTATCGATTATACTCTCGCCATCTGCAGAAAGTGCAGCAATTAGGAGCGACACTCCTGCTCTGATATCTGGTGATGACATCCTTATCCCTTTTAATGGTATTTTTCTGTCAAGTCCAATTACTGTAGCTCTATGTGGATCACAAAGAATTATTTGTGCTCCCATGTCAATGAGTTTATCTACAAAAAAAAGTCTACTTTCAAACATCTTTTGATGGATTAATACAGTTCCTTTAGCCTGAATAGAAGTAACAAGGGCAATACTCAGTAAATCTGGAGAAAATCCTGGCCAAATTGCATCAGCAATTGTCATTATTGACCCATCTATAAAAGATTCAATCTCATAATTATCCTGAGGTGGAATATGAATGCAGTCATTTTCAATTTTCATCTTTATCCCAAGTCTTTGAAAGGTTTTTGGTATTATACCTAAATTTTCAACACTTACATCATTGATCTTTATGTCAGATTTTGTCATTGCAGCAAGTCCTATAAAGCTACCTATCTCAATCATATCAGGTAGGATTCTGTGTTTTGTTCCAGATAGAGATTTTACACCTTGAATCTTCAAATAGTTTGAGCCAATACCTCTGATATCAGCACCCATAGAATTTAACATTTTACATAATTGCTGTAAGTAAGGTTCACACGCAGCATTATAGATAGTTGTTTCTCCAGAAGCTAGTGAAGCAGCCATAACTATATTGGCAGTACCGGTAACTGATGCCTCATCTAATAAAATTTTTGTGCCCCTTAGTTTATTTGCAGAAATTTTAAAAACTGAATTATTATCTTCTACTGAGAAATTAGCACCTAATTCTTGTAGACCAATAAAGTGAGTGTCAACTCTTCTTCTTCCTATTTTGTCACCACCGGGCTTTGCTATGTAGGCAGATCCGAATCTGGCAACCATTGGACCCATTAACATAATAGATCCTCTAATTTTTGATGACTTATCAAAAAATTCCTTTGTCTTTGTATATGTCAAATCAATATTATTTGATTTAAACTTATACGTTGTGTCATTAATTTTTTTCACATCTACACCAATTCCGTCTAATAAATTGATTAAGAGGTTTACATCTTTTATGTCGGGGATATTTTCTACTATTATTTCATCTTCAGTTAGTAGTACAGCACACAAAATTTGGAGAGCTTCGTTTTTTGCACCTTGAGGTGTTACCTCTCCTTTTAAGCTTTTTCCTCCAATAATTTTGAATGAATTCATTGCATCCTTCTTTTTCTAAAGGGTCTATTAGGTTTGTGATGATGCTTTTTAGAGTGATAACTTTTCGATCCTCTTTCTCTGGTTACTTTATGAAATAAATTTAACTCTTTGACTTTTTCTACGTCTATTGTCAATTTATTATTTGAAAGTTCTTTTATATTTTCAACAATAACATTATTATCAATAGATTCTTTGTTCCACATTCCGAAGAATGACTTCATTATCTTTCCAATATGAATTACCGCAGCCTCCTTGTCTTCTTCATTCTTAAGTTTACAAGCTTCTTCGATTAAAAGCTCAATCTTTTTGCCGTAATGTCTATATCTAATTTTATTTTTTGGATAATCTAATCTTTTTGAGACATCGTCTTTTGATTTTTTTTCAGGTATTGGATAGGGACTATCTATATCAAGAGAATAATCAGACATGATAAATAAATCATCCCATAATTTTGCTTCAACTTCACTTTGATCACTAAAACTTGGATGGGTTACTTTCATCATATCAACTAAAGTTTTTGATAATTCATTTCTTTTTTCTTTTTCTTTGATTCCCTTAATATGATCAACTAGTTTATGAAAGTTTCTCCCGTACTCTCTTAGTATTAAATTGCTTCTTGTAGTATTATATTCCATTATATTTTTTTTCAAAACTAATTAATTTTTTCATCAATTAAGTATTAGATTGACTTAGTTATTTTTCGGATGGAATATTTACAAGATTTAAATAAAAATCAAAGGGAGGCTGTAATTCATGAAAATGGTCCATGCCTTGTTATAGCCGGTGCTGGATCTGGAAAGACTCGAGTTTTGACTTACAGAATTGCTCATTTGATTAATAGCGATGTTGATCCGTTCTCGATTCTTGCTTTAACTTTTACAAATAAGGCAGCAAAGGAGATGAAAGATAGGATTGAGAAAATTGTTGGGACAGAAGCTCGAAGTTTATGGATGGGAACTTTCCATTCAATCTTTGCTAGAATTTTAAGATCAGAGGGCTATAAGTTAGGTTACCCACCAAACTTTGTCATTTACGATACGCAAGATTCTAAATCTCTTATCAAGTCAATTGTTAAAGAGTTAAATCTTGACCCAAAAATTTACAAAGAAAACTTTGTATATAACAGAATATCTAATGCAAAGAATAGATTAATATCTTATATTGATTATGCTAATAATCCAATACTTCAGGAGGAAGATGCATCTGCATTAAGACCAAGAATTTCGGAAATTTATAAAATTTATGTTAATAGGTGTTTCAAGTCTCATGCTATGGATTTTGATGATTTATTATTTAATACCAACATACTCTTTAGTGAGCATATTGATGTATTAAATAAGTATCAACAACTTTTCCAGCATGTCTTAATTGATGAGTTCCAGGATACTAATTACTGTCAATACTTGATTACAAAAAAATTAGCAGCAGTTCATAGAAATATATTTGTAGTTGGAGATGATGCTCAATCAATATATGCATTTAGAGGTGCTGAAATCAGAAATATATTAAAATTTGAAGATGATTTTGATGAGTTAAAGACTGTTAAGCTTGAACAGAATTATCGATCAACTAAAACTATTGTAAAAGCAGCAAATTCTGTAATTGATAAAAATAAATCTAAGATAAGTAAAGAAGTATGGACCGATAACGAAGAGGGAGAACTTATCTCACTTAAACAATCTTTTTCAGATAATGATGAAGGTAAAATGGTTTCAAACCTAATATTTGAAGAGAAAAATAAAAATCAATTAACTAACTCAAATTTTGCAGTATTATATAGAACAAACAGTCAATCAAGATCAATTGAGGAGTCTTTAAGAAGAATAGGGTTAAAATATAAGGTATATGGTGGTTTATCATTTTATCAGAGAAAAGAAGTTAAAGACTTACTAGCGTATCTTAGGTTTTCCATAAATCAAAATGATGAACAGTCATTTAGGAGAATAATTAATTATCCAAGGAGAGGTATAGGACAAACTTCTGTTGATAAAATAATTACATCCTCCAATAAGGAGCAAAAAAGCTTATGGGATATTATTTCTAACCCAAATAAATATTTAGATAGTAGAATTTCAAACCTCATAACTCCTTTTGTTGATTTAATAATTTCTTTTAAAAATTTTTCTAAAAATAATGATGCATATTCCTCAGCATCACACATAGCATCTAACTCAGGTTTACTAAAAGAACTCTGGGATGATAGAAGTATAGAGGGAATAAGTCGCTATGAGAATGTGCAAGAATTATTAAACTCCATTAAAGAGTATATTGATAATGAAGAAAATAAAGAAAAGGGATTAGATAATTTCTTGCAAGAAATATCCCTAATGACGGATCAAGATCAAGAAGACAAAAATGATGAAGAATTCATTTCCCTTATGACCATCCATATGGCTAAAGGACTTGAATTCCAGGTAGTATTTATTGTAGGTGTAGAGGAAGACTTATTTCCTTCTCAAATGATGATTTCTTCTAGAGAAGACCTCGAAGAGGAAAGGAGATTATTTTATGTTGCTATAACAAGAGCTATGAAAAAACTTTATATAACCTATTCAAAGACAAGGTATAGATATGGTCTTTTGAAAGACTGTGAAAAAAGCAGATTTGTCAAGGAAATATCTCCTATATACATTGATGGCGAAGTCAGAAATACAAATAAATCATTTGTAAGAAATGTGATAAAAGAAAGGTCCAAGAATTTGTCACCTTTGAAGAAGGTTTCTAGTAAAGGTATTTCATTCAAGTCTAGTTCAGTGAGTGATTTAGAGATAGGATTAAAAGTAAGGCATCCAAATTTTGGTATTGGTGAAATTCTAGAACTTGATATGAAAAACAATCAAAATAAAGCAATTGTTAAATTTAAAAGTGTGGGAGAAAAGACTTTACTTCTAAATTTTGCTAAATTGAAAATAATAAAATGAATGTTTTAGGAATAGATATAGGAGGCTCAGGCGTCAAGGGAGCAATTGTTGACATTAAATCAGGTGAATTATTATCTGAAAAAATCAGATTTCCAACTCCAAATAAGCCAACCCCAAAAAAAATTTTTGATGGTATTAAATCAAATATTTTAGACGAACTAAAATGGGATGGGAATGTTGGATGTGGATTCCCAGGTGTTGTTAAAAAAAATAAAATTTACTCTGCAGCTAACATTGAGAAGAAATGGATTGGACTAAATTTGAAAAAAAAATTTCATAAGAAATTTAATCTTAGATGTAAGGCAATTAACGACGCTGATGCTGCAGGATTATCTGAAATAGCTTTAAATCCTAATGTATTAAAAAGAGGAACAGTTCTTGTAATAACGGTTGGTACAGGACTTGGGACATCTATGTTTATAGACGGTAAACTTATTCCAAACTTTGAACTTGGTCATCTGAAGATGTATGGTGACTGCGCTGAGAAGTATGCCTCAAACCTTGCCAGAAAAAAATTGAATTTATCTTGGAAAGAGTGGTCAGATCGTTTTAATGAATATATAGAGTATGTTGAGTTTTTATTTTCTCCTAACCAAATTGTATTTGGAGGTGGAATAAGTAAATATTTTAACGAATTTGAATCAAGCTTAAAATCTAAATGTGAAATTATTCCTGCTAAAAACAGAAATAATGCCGGTATAATAGGTGCAGCTACTTGTTTTAAATAGTTTGATTTTTATATCCTAAGTCATCAATTAAGACATCTTCTTGACAAGAATTAGCTAAAAAATCACACCTTTCATTCTCAGTGTTACCGTCATGGCCTTTAACCCAAATCAATTTAACATCATATTTTTTATATAACGGGATAAACATTTTCCACAAGTCTACATTCTGTTTATTCTTGAAATTCTTTTTTTGCCAATTCCAGATCCATCCTTTCTCGACTGACTCAACAACATATTTAGAATCTGAATAGATTTTAATCTTGTGTTTATTAGTTTTAACTTCTTCTAAAGCCCTTATCACAGCAAGCAGTTCCATTCTGTTATTGGTAGTTAATTTATAACCTTGAAATAATTCCTTTCTTTTGTCTTTATAAATCATCACTATACCGTACCCTCCTGGTCCAGGATTGCCTCTACTTGATCCATCTGTATAAATTTCAATCATTTTTGAGATAAGAAATAATCAATCGCAAATTCATATCCTTTTAGACCAAGCCCAGAGATTATTCCCTTACAAACATCACTCAAAAAACTTTTTTTTCTAAAGTCCTCCCGATTAAGAATATTTGAGATGTGAACCTCAATAGCTGGCGAGCTAACAGATGCAATAGCATCTCTTAGTGCAACTGAGGTATGTGTAAATCCACCTGCGTTAATTATGATTCCTTCATAGGAAAATCCAACTTCCTGTATTTTTTCAATTAATTCACCTTCATGATTTGACTGAAAAAATTCCAATTCAACATCTTTAAATTTACTTTTGAGTGTACTAAGGTATTCTTCAAAAGAGGTCTCACCATATATTTCTTTTTCTCGAATACCAAGTAGATTTAAATTTGGACCGTTGATTATAATTAATTTCATGATTGTATAAATTTAATCTAAAAAAAGGATTTTATGTGGGACTACGAGGTAAATGAATTTAAAAACTATCTGAAGTTAGAAAGGTCTCTCTCCAATAATTCTATTGACGCCTACCTTCTTGATATAAGAAAGCTTACTTCTTTTATATCAGAAAATTACAGCACAAGTCTTTCCATTGAAAATATTAATGTATCAATAATTGAATCTTTTATAAAATATTTATTTAAAAGTGAAAGCTCAACATATTCACAAGCAAGAATAGTATCTGGGCTCAAATCTTTTTTTAATTATTTGTTATTAGAAGAAAAGATTGATATTAATCCTATGGAGCTAATTGATGCACCTAAACTTGTAAGAAAGTTACCTGAAACATTAAGTATTCAAGAGATTGAAATTATAATTAATGCTGTAGACTTAGATTCAAAAGAAGGAATGAGAAATAAGGCTATATTAGAAACTCTATATAGCTGTGGATTAAGAGTATCAGAGCTTGTAAACCTTAAAGTTCAAAATTTATTTTTGGATATAGGTTTTATTAAAGTATTGGGAAAGGGTATGAAGGAGAGACTGGTTCCAATTGGCACAAAAGCAGCTGAATGTATAAGTATATACATGAAGGAGTACAGAACAAATTTAAATATTTCTGAGGGATTTGAGGGTTATCTATTTATTAACAGAAGAGGTAAAAATCTAACCAGAAATATGATTTTTATAATTGTAAAAGATCTTGTAAAAAAAGCAGGTTTAAACAAAAACATAAGCCCTCACACCTTTAGACATTCATTTGCAACCCATCTCATTGAGGGTGGTGCAGATTTAAGAGCTGTACAAGAAATGTTAGGTCATGAGTCAATTACTACAACAGAAATATATACACACTTAAACAAGAATTATTTGAAAGAAGTAGTTAATAAATTTCATCCAAGGAGTTAATTCTATGTTTATATTTGCGTGATGTATAAATTACTCATTAGACCAGTTTTTTTCTTATTTAACGCTGAGTTTATACATAATATATCATTATTTCTTGTAAAGGTTTTGTATTCATTTCCAGGTTTAAAAGGAATTTCTAAAAAACTTTTTTGTTTAGAAAATGAAAAATTATCCATTGAATTTGAAGACTTGAAGTTTAAAAATAGAATTGGTCTTGCTGCTGGTTTTGACAAAAACGCAAAATATTTAGATGAATTGGAAACATTTGGTTTTAGTCATGTCGAGGTTGGAACAATTACTCCCAAACCTCAAGAAGGAAACGATAAGCCAAGGTTATTTCGACTTAAAAGTGATAGTGCATTACTAAATAGAATGGGATTTAATAATGACGGGGTAGATATCATTCTTAACCGACTAAAAAAATATAAAGGTGACATGGTAATTGGTGCAAACATTGGAAAGAATAAAACCACATCCAATGAAAATGCAGTTGAAGATTATCTTTTTTCTTTTAAAATATTAAGAAATTATGTTGATTATTTTACAGTAAACATTAGTTCACCGAATACCCCTGATTTAAGGAAGTTGCAATCAAAATCAAACCTTGAAACTTTATTATCTAAAATCCAAATTGAAAATAGTAAAGAAAAAAAAGTACCTCTATTCGTAAAAATTGCTCCTGATTTAGAAATTAGAGAACTAAAAGATATTATTGAGGTTTGCGAAAAAAATAAGATAAATGGAATCATCGCAACTAATACAACTGTCTCAAAACAAAAAATAAAAAATAAAAAAATAGATGAACTTGGAGATGGTGGAATTAGTGGTAAGCCTATTGCTGACGTATCTAACGATGTAATTGCTTTCATCAAGAAAAACTCAAAGTTGAAGATTATTGGAGTTGGCGGAATATTCAATTTTTCCGATCTACAAGATAAACTGAATGCTGGAGCCGATATTGTTCAGGTATATACTGGTTGGATATATGAAGGTCCTAGTATGATAAAGAGTATAAATAAGGCTTTTTTAGAAATAGAATGATTAAATTAAAACGTTTAAAATAAATAGAATGGTTGATAGTTCATTTAATTCTGACTACTATGAAGATGATGAAAACAAAAAATCATTATTAGGAAAATTTAAACTTATTTTTGGGGCATCTTCTTTAGTATTCTCTGTCATAATTTTTTTCTCTTTATTATCTTATTTTTTCACAGGTTTTGATGATCAAAGTTTAATAAATTCTGGTATATCTTTTTCTACTTTTGGAGAAGAAGCAAAGAACTGGTTAGGTGTTTTAGGTGCATTTACTGCTCACTACTTTATCTACGTTTTATTTGGAATTTCTTCATTTATTTTAGTTCCTCTTCTTATAACAACTGCATTTAAATTTCTTTTCGGTTTTAAAATCCTTCCTCTCACAAAAACATTTGTTTTCAGTGTGTTTACTCTTATTTGGGTTTCATCTACTATGGGATTTTTTCTTAATTTATTTCCAGAGAGCTTTATCCTTAGAAATTATACAGGTGGAATTGGGTATACTCTGGCACTTTTCTTAGATAATCTATTGGGTTATTCATCGATATTAATTTTACTTCTTTCCTTATTCATATTCATAGTATTCTTTTTTGATCTTTATTCATTTAATCTCAATTTTTTATCTAAAACTTCAAAAAACAATAATTTAAATTCTGAAGATATAATTGAGGATGATGAGGAAATTATTGTGGAAGAGGAAATAGAAGAGGAAATAGAAGAGGAAATAGAAGAGAAAGAATATAATGATGAGGTTAATAATATTCAAAATGATAAAAATAAAATCAATGAAACCACTGAAAATCAAGATCTTGAATTAAAGGTTGAAAAAACACAAGACGAAAAAACATCAATGTCTAAAATTGGAGATGTATATGATCCAGAATTAGATCTTTCAAGTTATAAATACCCAAAAGTTGATCTCTTAAATGAATCAAAAAATGAAAAAATTCAAGTAACTAAGGATGAATTAACCTCTAATAAAAATAGAATAATTGAGACATTAAAGAACTTTAAAATTGAAATTGCTAAAATCAAAGCTACTATCGGCCCAACAGTTACACTCTATGAGATTGTTCCAGAAGCTGGGATAAAGATTTCAAAAATTAAGAACCTTGAAGACGATATTGCATTAAGTCTTTCCGCTCTTGGAATAAGGATTATAGCTCCAATTCCTGGAAAGGGAACAATTGGGATTGAGGTTCCTAATAAAAATCGTGAGATAGTTAGTCTAAGATCAGTAATGAGGACTGAGAAGTTCATTAAAAATGATTTTGAGTTACCTCTTATCTTAGGTAAAACAATATCTAACGAAGTATTTCTTGCCGATTTAACAAAGATGCCTCACGTCTTAGTTGCAGGTGCCACTGGACAAGGAAAGTCGGTAGGACTTAATGTCATGCTATCCTCTTTACTATTCAAGAAACATCCTTCTAGCTTAAAATTTGTATTAATTGATCCTAAAAAAGTTGAGTTATCTTTATTTAATAAAATAGAAAAACATTTTCTGGCTAAACTTCCTGATGCTGAGGAACCGATTATCACCGAAACTAAAAAAGTTGTACACACATTAAATTCGTTATGTACAGAGATGGATGTCAGGTACAACCTTCTCAAAGATGCACAGGCAAGAAATTTAAAAGAGTACAATAAAAAATTTATTAGTAGAAAATTAAATCCAAATGAAGGTCATAGGTATTTACCTTACATAGTATTAGTTATTGATGAGCTCGCTGATCTAATGATGACTGCAGGAAAAGAGATTGAAAACCCAATTGCGAGACTAGCTCAGCTCGCAAGAGCAATTGGTATTCATCTGATAGTAGCAACCCAAAGACCATCAGTAAATGTTATTACAGGAGTAATTAAAGCTAATTTTCCAACTAGAATATCATTTAAGGTAACTTCTAATATGGATTCAAGAACTATATTGGATTCGAAGGGTGCTGAACAACTTGTTGGGATGGGAGATATGCTTTTTTCACCTGGATCTGATATAATTAGATTACAATGTCCCTTTGTTGATACACCGGAAATTGAAAAAATTTGTGATCATATTGGAACTCAAAGGGGATATACCTCGGCTTATCTTCTGCCAGAATATATTGATGAAAATGAGAAACAGATTGTTGATATTGACTTGAGTGATAGAGATCCATTATTTGAGGATGCAGCGCGATTAATAGTTAGCTCCCAGACAGGTAGTACTTCATTACTTCAGAGAAAACTAAAACTTGGTTATAATAGAGCTGGAAGGTTGACGGATCAATTGGAAGTTGCAGGAATAGTTGGTCCTTCTGAGGGTAGTAAGCCAAGACAAGTACTTATCCAGGATGAATATGCATTGGAAAAATTACTTAATGAATTAGGATAAATTTATTAATATTGAAGTATGAGACTGATTAATATTTTTTACTGTATATATTTTGTTTCCTTCTTATCACATGCACAAGATGATAAGAAAGCACTAGAATTGTTGGATGACATGAGTGATAAGTATAAGAAAATGGCAGGTTTTACATCTACATTTACCTACATAATGAACAACCTTTCAGAGAATATTGCTGACTCATTTCAAGGGAGAATTTCTGTAAAAGAAGAAATGTATGTTCTTTTTGTTGAAGGTCAAAAAATTATCAATGACTCAAAAACTGTGTGGACGTACCTTGAAGAACTTAACGAAGTTACTATTTCTGATTTTGATCCAGGTGAACAGGAAATATCTTTAAATAATATCTTTGAAATTTATAAATCGGGATTTTCTTATAAGTTTTTAGGTGAGGAAAATAACTTAAGATTGGTAGAGATTTATCCTGATGATCAAGAGAAATCATACTTTAAGATATTATTTAAAATAGATACAGCTGGTCTATTATATAGCTTTTCGGTATTTGATAAATCGAATAGCACTTTTGTTTATATGATTAATGACTTTAAAGAAGAAGAGTTAGAAAATGCTTTATTTACTTTTATTCCTGAGGATTATCCGGAAATTGAAGTCATAGACTTTAGATAAGATGAACTATGATCAAATTTGTGATGAAATAAAAAATAAAAGATCATATCTATGTATTGGTTTGGATAGTGATTTAGATAAGATTCCAAAGCACCTTTTAAAATATAAAGATCCAATTTTTGAGTTTAACAAACTTGTAGTAGATGCCACAAAAGATATCGTAATAGCCTATAAACCTAATCTTGCCTTTTATGAGGTATTGGGTTCTGAGGGAATAAAAACACTTCAAAAAACAATAAATTATTTACCTGACAACATATTTAAGATTGCAGATGCAAAGAGGGGTGATATTGGTAACACTTCAATTATGTATGCCAAAACTTTTTTTGAAACACTCGATTTTGACGCAGTCACATTGTCTCCTTACATGGGAAAGGATTCTGTTTATCCCTATTTAGATTATAAAAATAAATGGGCTATTATCTTAGCATTAACATCCAATGAAAGTGCAAAAGAGATTCAACTTATTTCAAGTGATAAGGGTGAAAAATTATACGAGTCAGTTATTAATGATTCACTTAAGTGGTCTAATCCAGAAAACCTGATGTATGTTGTTGGGGCTAATAGAGAAGAAGATTTATTAAATATTAGAAAAATTATACCTGATAGTTTTATACTTATTCCAGGAGTTGGTGCACAAGGTGGAGACCTAAAAAAAATTAGTAATGCAGGAATGAATAAAAACTGTGGTATTATGGTAAACGTTTCAAGAAGCATTATTTACAGTGATAAATCTACTAATTTTGAAGAATCGGTTAGAAAATCAGCATTAAACATTCAAAAGGAAATGGAGCAGATTTTACTTAATAATAAAATTATATGAGTCAAAATTATCAGGTATTATTATTTTATTGTTATTCAAAAATTAAAGATCCTATTAAATTTAGAAGAGATCATCTGAGGTTTTGTATAGAGAATAATATTGTGGGGAGAATTATTATTTCTGATGAGGGTATTAACGGAACAATTTCTGGTAAAGAAATTGATTGTAAAAGTTATATTGATGAAATAAAGAGACAGAAAACTTTTAATGATATCGATTTTAAAATTGATTCAGTTGATAGGAATGTTTTTAAAAAAATTAATGTAAGGATAAAAGATGAAATTGTTAACTCAGGAATAAAAAATAAAAAGATTATAGAGAAAAGAGGTAATTATATTGAACCTTCAGAATTTAAATCAATTCTAGAACAACAGTCTGAAGACGTTTGTATATTAGATGTTAGATCAAGATATGAGTATGAAATAGGAAAATTTAAAAATGCAATAACCCTTGATATTGATAATTTTAGAGAGTTTCCCGATGCAATTGATGAAATAGAGACTAAAATAAGTAAAGAAAAAAAAATTATTACATATTGTACTGGGGGAGTTAAATGTGAAAAAGCAAGCGCTTTTTTAAAAGAAAATGGGTATAAAAATGTGTATCAATTACATGGAGGTATCATAAAGTATGGTATTGAGGAAAATGGAAAAGACTTTAATGGAAAATGTTATGTTTTTGATAACAGGATTGTAAAGGATGTCAATAATATTAATCCTAATATAATTAGTAAGTGTTATGTTACAGGTAAAAAATCAGATAGGATGGTTAATTGTGCTAATGCAGAATGTAATAAACATATTCCATTAAGTGATGATGGTGCTAAAATTTATAATGGATGTTGTTCTGAAAAGTGTTTAAAATCAGATAAAGTCAGAAAATTTGATGGAACAGGTTTTTATCAAAAAAAATTAAATGGATATAATCCTTATCAGGTTTTAAAGTACTGATTATTGAAATAATATTCTTTCCTCTGACTTGTACCAATAATCATAGAATTCTTTATATTTTTTTTCAATAGATGCTCTTTTTATTTTAAGAGTAGGAGTTAAAATATTATTCTCTATTGACCACGAGTCTTTGAGAACAATTATTTTCTTAATTCTCTCATGTTTTTCCAGAGTATTATTAATTGTGTCAAGTAATTCATTAAAGTTATTGCTTACTTCTTTGGCAATTTTCTTACCCTCACTAAGAATAACAAGAGCAATAGGTTGAGTTAGGTTCTCACCAACAACACAGACCTGCTCAATGAAATTACTCTTACTTAATTTTATTTCTATAGGATTTGGAGCTACGTATTTTCCTTTTGATGTTTTAAAAATATCTTTAATTCTTCCTGTGATTCTTAGGTAACCATCTTCATCAATTAATCCTTTATCTCCTGTATACAAATATCCATTTTTGATTGTTTCTTCAGTAAGTTTATTTTCTTTATAATAACCCTGCATTATACAATCATTCTTCATAATTATTTCGCCTTCATCAGTTATTTTGACATCTGTATCAGGCATTGCCTTACCCACAGTACCAAATTTTATATTGCCTGGAAAATTTCCATGAGAACATGCAGAATTTTCTGACATACCGTACGCTTCATAAATTTTTAATCCCAATTTATTAAACCATTCGAGAGTAGATACAGAAATTGACGCTGCTCCAGTTATACAAATTCTAGACTTATTTAATCCTAGAAGTTTTCTAATTAATTGTGAAAATAAAGAGCCAAGCACAGGTGTATTTAATATTAATTTTATAATATTTTGAGGAATTATTGACTGAATTTTATTCATGAATTTGGTATAAATTCGAGGAACTCCGAAGAATATTGTTGGCTTACAATATTTTAAGTTTTTAGGAAAGGTTTCTAAGGTTTCCACAAAAAATATTCTACCCCCAGATAGAATTCCACCGTGTTCAACAAGGGCTCTTTCAGCAATATGAGAAAGAGGTAAATACGATATAAATCTATCATTCTCATCAAGCGGAAAGAGAAGATCAAGATTTTTTGTTGCTGTCGCAGCTGCTTTATAGTTTAATACAACACCTTTTGGAATTCCAGTTGTTCCTGATGTATAAATAATTGTGATGATATCTTCAATATCTATTGAAGGTAGTATTATCTCATTATTTTGGTTAGATATGACCTCATCCCATTTATGAAAATCCGAATCTAAGTTGTAATACCCAAAATCAATTTTTTTAATTTTCTTTGGGATATTAGATTTAATATCATCCCAATCACTTTTTTCAAGTTTTCCCACAAATAAAAGTTCAGATTCGCTATGGTTCAAGATATATTTTGCTGTATCACCATTTACATTTGCGTATATTGGAACTGATATATTTCCACTCATCATAATTGCCAAATCTGCAATTATCCAATGAGCACAATTTTTTGAAAGAATTGCAATTTTAGATTTTTTTGGAAGATTAAGGCTGTTTATATAGTTACACATTTTACGTGCCTCATTACCAACTCTCTCCCAAGTGAACTCTATGTATTCTCCATCTATAGGTTGCACCAGAAAAGTATCTTTTCCTTTCTTTTTCTCCCAATTAAGAAAATTTTTGACTGGGGTTTTTAAGGAATTATTCATAATTTCAAATTTTTTAAATAGCCCATGTTTTTCCTATTTCACCAAATGGAACACATCCCCTATAATCACCTAATACAACGGATGGCCCATTATATCTTAGTACTTGAGTAGCTCCAACTTCTGTAAGAAAATATGATTCAATGATAAGCTTTTTAAATGACATATATATTTTCCTAATTTTTTTATTTCTTTTCATTTTTTGAATTGAATTTAACAGTGAAGTCTTTTCGGATAAAGTTAGATCATAGTATGAGTTTTCAAATAAATAGGTTTTGAGTGAATTGAGATCCTCCGTAAATTTACTTATGTCATCTTCATCATATACATTAAAAACATACTTTTCAATTTCTTCAGGAACACCTAGGGCAACTGCACCAGGAAATTCAGTATTAGGTAACACAGTGTTGGATAGCTCTGTTAAAAAAAATGCATTTTCAATTTCTAAAAACTCTGGAACCCAATTTAATTCTTGATTAGGGCTAGTACATGAATTTATCAACAATGTTGAACTTGGGATAATAAGGCTGCCACACACAAATGATGATATCGCTTTAATTGACTCTCTTCTTTTCATTATAAATTTCTTTTTTTAAGTTCATCTATAGCATAATTTGCTGCTCTTGCTGTTAAAGCCATGTATGTTATTGAAGGGTTAACACAACTTGCGGACGTCATACATGCTCCATCAGTTACAAAAACATTTTTTGCTGAATGAACTTGATTCCATTTATTTAGAATAGACGTCTTAGGATCTTTACCCATCCTAGCTGTACCCATTTCATGTATACCATTTCCCATACTGTATTTATTATCGTATCCTTTTATATTCTTAAATCCGCACTTTTCTAACATTTCAGCAGCTGAGTTTTTCATATCCTCCCTCATCTTTTTTTCATTTTCTTTAATCTGCGTTTCAAAAATAACAGTTGGCATTCCCCACTTATCCAGTTTATCGTTATCTAGATACATTCTATTATCGTGATACGGCAAAATTTCACCAAATCCAAGTAAATTCATTGTCCAACCCCCTGGTGTAGAAGCACTTTTAAGCAGATTTTCTCCGGTAAATGCTGCTTCTCCTGAATTTGCCCAGCCACCTCTTATTGCACCTCCCTGGTATCCAAAACCTCTTAGGTAGTTCATTTTTTCATTTCCTAGATTTCTAAATCTGGCTAGATATCCATTTGCCGGTCTATTTCCGTGATAATAATAATCTTCATATCCATCTATTTGTGCTCTAGCACCGGCCTTGAAATGGTGATCCATTATATTATGTCCCAGCTCGCCGCTGTCGTTACCAAATCCATTGGGAAATCTTCTAGATTTTGAGTTCAACATAATTAGTGTTGAATTTATTGTTGAAGCATTTAAAAAAATTATTCTTGCATAATACTCTGTCATCTCAAGAGTTTCGCTATCAAGGACTCTAACACCTGTTGCTTTATTCTTCTCATCGTCATATATTATGGAGTGAACAATGGAATCTGTTTTTAAAGTCATATTTCCTGTAGCTTCAGCTGCTGGTAGTGTTGATGAATTAGAACTGAAGTATGCTCCGTATGGGCAACCCCTTATACATAGGTTTCTACTCTGACACTTTCCTCTTCCATTATGGTTTTTTGTGATATTTGTAACTCTTCCAGAAGTATAAGTTCTTCCAAGTTTATCAAATAAATTTTTTTTAAAATCTTTCTCTACACAATTCATATCAAGAGGCGGTAAAAAATTGCCATCTGGTAGTTGTGAAAGTCCTTCCTTCCTACCACTTACTCCAATGAAATTTTCAACATAACCATACCATTTATCAATATCTTTATATCTGATAGGCCAGTCGATTCCTACACCTTCTTTTGCATTAGCTTCAAAGTCAATTTTACTCCATCTGTAAACATGCCTACTCCACATAATGGATTTTCCGCCAACGTGGTAACCTCTTATCCAATCAAATGAACCTTTTTTTTCATTGTAAGGTTGTTCAGTATCTTTTACCCACCAGTGTTTTGTAGATTGTTTCAAAGTATATCCAGGTCTAAGCTGAACTTTGTAATCCTTTCTTTCATTAGCTGTGAGTTGATCTCTATAGGGAAGTTCCCATGAATGTTTGTTCATGGTTGGATAATCTTTAACGTGTTTTACATCTCTTCCTCTCTCTAAAACTAATGTTTTAAGTCCTCCTTCTGTAAGTTCTTTTGCTGCCCACCCGCCGCTTATACCAGTACCAACGACAATAGCGTCATACGTATTTTTTTTCCTAGAATCTGAGTTAATATTCATTTGTAGTTTAGTAGTACCAATATTAATTAAAATATTTTTTTAATAAAAAATTAATTTTGATACATTAATGCTAAATTAATAATTAATGCAAGTTCTCTATTTTTTAATACTTTTATTAGTACATCCTTTTTATATAAGTACAACTGAAATAACTTTAAAAGAAGACAAGCATGATATAAAAATTAAAATCTTTAGGGATGATCTAGAAGATGGTCTTAGATTATTTTTTGATAAGTCAATTTCAATAGATACTGAATTAAAATTAGAGAATAGATCGAGTCAGGTAGCAGATTATATTAAAGATAAATTTCAAATTAGCGTAAATAAATCAGAAATAATTCCTTCAATTGATAATTATAATCTTGTTAATGATTTAGTTGAAATATATCTATCCTTTGAGACAAGGGGTGATATCAATAATATTAAAGTTTATAATAATATCTTATTTGATGTTTTTCAAGTTCAAAAAAATGTTGTTTTGATAAATCTTGAAAACCAAAATCAGTCTCACATTTTTTCTTATTCTGATAGAGAAAAAACTTTTAATTATTAAAAAGTTTAATTAAAGATTCAGTACTCACTTTAACTCCGGTTCTTATCGAGTTTTCAATATCTGGATAATAAAATGGTGAATGTAAAGCTGGAAGAGCGTACTCTCCACTAATATACCTATCCATTCTTTCTTTTGGAACAGTACCTAACCAGTACATAGCAGTTGGAATATCTTCTTTAGTGCTACCATACCTTGCAAAATCTTCACCTACCATCTGTGGTTCTACAGCAACAACATTTTCTTTCCCAATTAATGAATTAGATACATCTGTCATTATATCAATAAGCATTCCATCATTAAAATTAGCTGGAGTAGATTGATCTCGCATTACGATTTTTGGCCATCTTGACTTATCAAGTCCCATTGATGCAGCTATTCCGTCGCAAATTTCTTTTATTCTTTTATGAATTAAATTTCGGACCTCTTCTTTATAGGTTCTTATTGTTAATTGAAGATTTACTTCGTCAGGTATAATATTATGTTTAGTGCCTCCTCTTATTGAGCCAACAGTTATTACCGCATCATCTAAAGGATTTAAATTTCTACTTACAATGGTTTGTAATTCCATCACAATCATGGACGCAGTTACAATTGGATCTATTGACATGTGAGGTGCAGCTCCGTGGGACCCCTGTCCAAATATTTTAATATCAACAGATTCAGTATTTGCCATGATATAACCTTTACCAAATCCGACTTTTCCTGCTGGGATAGTAGGAGATGCATGAAGTGCAATTCCATAATCAGGTACAGGATACTTCTCATAGAGTCCTGCATCTAACATCATCGCTGCTCCCGCTCCAATTTCTTCAGCTGGTTGACCTATCATAACAATAGTTCCGTTCCAATCATCTTTCCTTTCTACCATAGCTCTAGCTGTACCAGTCCAGACTGTCATGTGCATATCATGTCCACATGAGTGCATTGTTCCGACATCATTACCATCAAAATTTTTAGTAATAACTTTACTTGCATAAGGAAGTCCAGTTTTTTCTTCCATTGGAAGTGCATCCATATCTGTTCTATACAATATAGTTGGTCCATCACCATTTTCTAGAATCCCAACAACACCATAACCACCAAAATTTTCTTCAACTTCAAATCCAACTTTCCTTAATTCATTAGCTAGCTTCTTTGATGTTTCTTTTTCCATTAATGATATCTCTGGGTTTTTGTGTATATCAATATATAATTCTTTAAGGTATGGAATATCAGACTCAACAAAATCTTCAAACTTATTATTATTTGAAGTAAAAGAGAATGCTAGAAGTAGCGGTAATGTGAAAATAATATTTCTAATCATAGTTCTTTAATTTTAATATTACGATAATAAACTCTTGTATCATGGTCCTGTAATGCAATTGGACCTTTTTCGGTTTTAGCAAACCCATCCCACGTCTTAAATTTTGAATTTTCAATCATTTCATTCCATTTTTTACCTCTCAAAGGAAAGGTAGAAACATCTTTTCCATTAAGATTAACATTGCCAATATTTTTTTTATAGTTAATTTCAATCACGTACTTATTCCATTCTCCTGTAGGATTTGCAGCTAACATAGATGGTGCTACCATGTCATAAACTGAACCATTCATATGTTTACGATTTTCCTTGTCTCCACCATAATAATATTCATCATCAATAACTTGAACTTCAGGGGCTGTCAAGTATGGAACAGAGTATTTAGGGTCTTCATTTAAAGCCCAGAAAATTCCACTATTTCCACCTTTATCTACTTTCCACTCTAATGACAAAATAAAGCTGTGGTAGTGCTTATTAGAGACAAGACCATTATTTTTTTTATCGGAAGGATCTAATACATAGACTTTATCCTTTGATTCCCAACCTTCAACAGAGTTAGATAAATAGGTATGCCAATTTTCAGATATATCTTCTGAGCTTAGGTCTACCCACTTTGACTGATTGTTAAAAAATATTATGATTAGGACCAGTATTAAATTCATTATCTAAAGATATAAAATAATTTTAATTTAAGAACTTGATAATTTTCTTGAAAACTTCTTTTTTTTCTAAGTCATTGTGAGGTTCGTGATAAGCTTTATCGAAGATTATTTTTTGATTATTATTTATCAACAAACTCAGGATATCAACACTTTCACTTGATATGATTTTATCATCAGACCCATGGTAAAGTAATGTCTTTATTTTTATTCTGTTAGCTCGTTCTTTTACCAGATCTATCTGTTTATTTATCTCAGAATATAGTCTAAAAGAAATTCTATCATGAACAAGCTGATCTTTACTGTATTTGAAGTTTATATCATTATCTTTTGTTAAGTCATTGATATTAATTCTATTACTCAGTCTAAAACTAGGCATTATATTGACTAAAACTTTCTGAATTCCAATTAGATATTTTGGAACCTCTAAACCTAATTTAATCCAAGGACTTGATATTATAGCTGAATGTATTTCTTTGCTTTCTCTATTAATTAGAAAAGAAAGACAAATTAATCCCCCAAGGCTATGGCCAAATAAAGTAATCTGAGTTTCAAGATTTTTTTTCCTGACATGAATAAGAACATCTTCTAGATAGTCCAAAAATCTATCAAATTTTTTTATGTCTCCTTTTTTTCCATCACTCATACCGTGACCTGGGAGGTCAAGTGCATATATAGCAACTTTGTGATTTTTTAAAAACTCTTTGAATATTTTGTATCTTCCTGAATGCTCTCCAAGTCCATGAACGATAATAATAACTTTATCGTATTTTTCTGGCTTCCAGCTTCTTACAAAAATATTATCACCATATCTGGAATTTATTTTTTTTGATTTAAGTATCATTTTATGAGAAGGCTGGTATTCCAGTTATTTCATTTCCTAAAATGAGAAGGTGAATATCATGAGTGCCTTCATATGTAATAACAGATTCTAAATTCATCATGTGTCTCATCATAGGATATTCATTTGTGATTCCCATTCCTCCATGAATTTGTCTTGCTTCTCTTGCTATCATTAAAGCAGTTTCAACGTTATTTCTTTTTGCTAATGATATCTGAGCTGAACTAACTTTTCCCTGGTCCATTAATGACCCTAGTCTCCAACACACAAGCTGACCCTTAGTAATTTCAGTGAGCATCTCAGCTAATTTTTTTTGAATTAGTTGAAAAGAGGCTATAGGCTTATTAAATTGTTTTCTCTCAAGAGAATATTTTTTTGCATGATAATAACAATCCATAGCGACTCCTAAAGCTCCCCATGCTATTCCATATCTTGCTTTATCAAGACATCCTAATGGTGCACCAAGACCATCTTTATTTGGTAATAAATTTTCTTTAGGTATTTTAACATTATCAAAGACAAGCTCGCCAGTTAGACTTGATCTTAGTGACCACTTCCCACCAGTTTTAGGAGTTGAAAACCCTTCCATACCTCTCTCAACAATTACACCCTTTATTCTTTTATTTTCATCTTTTGCCCATACAACGGCGATGTCAGCCGCTGGAGAATTAGATATCCAGAGTTTGGCACCATTTAGTAAGTAATGATCTCCTTTATCTTCTAATTTTGATACCATTCCACCTGGATTTGATCCATAGTCTGGCTCTGTTAGTCCAAAGCATCCTAGCATTTCACCAGATGCAAGTTTTGGTAGATATTTCTTTTTTTGATCATCTGATCCATATGCTTCAATTGGATACATTACTAAAGAGCTTTGAACAGAGGCTGTAGATCTCATTCCTGAATCACCTCTTTCAAGTTCTTGCATAATTAGTCCATAAGAAATACTATCAAGACCACCTCCTCCGTAATCTGGAGAAACATTAGGTCCAAAAATTCCAGTTTCTCCCATTTTCTTAACTATTTCAAGTGGAAAATGATTTTTTTCGTACCAATCTTCAATATTTGGAATAATTTCTTGATTAACGAATTGTCTGACTGAGTCTCTGACTAGTTTTTGTTCATCAGAATAAAGCTCATCCAACTGATAAAAATCAACCGATTCAAAACTATTAATGTTGTTCATATACATCCCTAAATTAACATATAAAATTTTATTCTCAACAATTATATTTTTTTATTTAAAAATCTATTTTTTATTTCAATAAATAGCTTTAATTACTATAAAAAATGCCATTTTTTAATTAATTTTATTTTAAACCTCTAAACTAAATCATGTCAGAAAAATCATCAAAAAAAAATAACTACTCAGCTGGAAATATTCAAGTTCTGGAAGGACTTGAAGCAGTAAGAAAAAGACCTGCTATGTACATCGGAGATGTAGGTAATAAAGGTCTTCATCATCTAATTTGGGAAGTTGTTGATAATTCAATAGATGAAGCTTTAGCTGGGCATTGCGATGAGATTACAGTGACTATAAATCAAGATAATTCAATAACTGTAAATGATAATGGAAGGGGCATTCCTACTGGCATGCATCCTAAAGAAAAAAAATCTGCTTTAGAAGTAGTAATGACTGTACTTCATGCTGGTGGTAAATTTGATAAGGATACGTATAAAGTTTCAGGTGGACTCCACGGAGTTGGTGTTTCATGTGTAAATGCTCTTTCAGAAAATTTGAAAGCCACCGTGTACAGAGAAGGAAAAATTTTTGAGCAGGAGTACAAAAGAGGAATTCCAGCTTACGATGTAAAAGAAGTTGGAAAAACAGATCAGAGAGGGACAACTGTGACATTTTCTCCTGACAAAGAAATTTTCACATCTCATGAGTATAAGTACGATACTGTGGCAACTCGACTCAGAGAGTTATCATTCCTAAATGCAGGAATAAAAATTTTTTTAATTGATGAAAGAGATACTGACGAAAATGGTGAATTTAAAAAAGAAACATTTTTCTCAGAAGGTGGGTTAGTTGAATTCGTTAATTACCTAGATGGCTCAAGGGAGAAATTAATACCTGATCCTATTTACATGGAAGGAAAAAAGGAAAACGTACCAGTTCAAGTTGCCATGTCATATAACTTATCTTATTCTGAAAATGTTGTGTCCTATGTTAATAATATTAATACAATTGAAGGCGGAACACACGTTGCAGGCTTTAGAAGAGGACTAACTAGAACCTTGAAATCCTATGCAGAAAAATCAGGGTTATTAGATAAAGTTAAAGTTGATATCTCCGGTGATGACTTTAGGGAAGGTCTAACTGCAATTATTTCTATAAAAGTTGCTGAACCGCAGTTTGAAGGACAAACAAAGACAAAGCTTGGTAACTCAGAGGCTATGGGTGCTGTTGATGTTTGTGTAGGAGAAATGTTAGGTAATTTCCTAGAGGAAAACCCAAAAGAAGCAAAACAAATAATTTCAAAGGTGATTCTAGCAGCTCAAGCTCGTCACGCAGCAAGAAAGGCTAGAGAAATGGTTCAGAGAAAAAATGTTTTAACAGGAACTGGTTTACCTGGAAAGCTAGCTGACTGTTCAGAAAAGGATCCAGCTCTCTGTGAAATATATGTTGTAGAGGGTGATTCAGCTGGAGGATCAGCAAAACAGGGTAGGGACAGAACTTTTCAGGCTATTCTTCCACTTAAAGGTAAAATATTAAATGTAGAGAAAGCACAAGAGCACAAAATTTATGATAATGATGAAATAAAAAATATCATAACTGCATTGGGAGTTAAGTTTGGAACTGAGGAAGATGAGAAGGAATTGAATCTCGAGAAACTAAGATATCATAAAGTGATAATTATGACAGATGCTGATATTGACGGAAGTCACATAAGAACTTTAGTTTTAACATTCTTCTTCAGATACATGAGACCTTTGATAGATAAAGGTTATTTGTACATTGCACTACCTCCTTTATATCAAATTTCCAAAGGGAAAAAAAGTGAATACGTCTGGTCTGAGGATGAAAAAGATAAAGTGGTAAAGGAGATGGCAAAAGATGGAAAGGAGTCGTCTGTTAATATACAAAGGTACAAGGGTCTTGGTGAAATGAATCCAGAACAATTGTGGACAACTACAATGGATCCTTCACAAAGATTATTGAATAAAGTAACTATTGAATCAGCAGCTGAGGCAGATGTTTTGTTTTCTAAACTAATGGGAGATGAAGTTGCTCCAAGAAGAGAGTTTATTGAAAAAAATGCCAAGTATGCAAATGTCGATGTGTAAATTTCTTCATTTATTTATATTTCTTTTTTTTTCAGAATATTCATATTCTTACTGGCAACAGAAAGCAGATTATGATATTGATATAGTTTTTGATCATAAGAATCATCAGTTTACTGGTAAACAATCAATAACCTATTTTAATCACTCAAATGACACCCTGCATAAAATTTTTATTCATCTGTATTTTAATGCTTTCCAACCAGGTAGTATGATGGACATCAGAAGCAGGTCTCTTCCTGATCCGGATAGAAGAGTAATGGATAGGATCTCAAAATTATCAAAAAGTGAAATTGGATTTCATCAAATTCAAAAAATACAACAAGATGGCAAAGACCTTAAGCATCATATACAAGGCACAGTATTAGAAGTTGATCTAATTGATCCATTATTACCAAATAATTCCTCAATCTTTTATTTGGAATATTTTAGTCAAGTTCCAATTCAAATCAGAAGAAGTGGTAGAGATAGCAAAGAGGGAATAGATTATTCAATGGCACAATGGTTTCCAAAAATAGCAGGTTATGACAAACAGGGATGGCACGCTCACCCTTATATTGCAAGAGAATTTTATTCTCCATGGGGTAACTACGACGTATCAATTAAGATTGATAAAAAATATATAGTTGGTGCTACAGGAGAATTAAATTCTAAATTAACAGACGATAATGATTTTATATGGAATTTTAAGGCCGAGAAGGTACACGATTTTGTGTGGGCAGCAGACCCAGATTATACTCATGATATATTATCTGTGCCTGAGATAAATCTTGATTTACATTTCTATTATCAAGCAAATTCTGATGAGATGGTCAAGAACTGGAAAAAACTTCAGAAACATACTGCTGACGCATTTTTGTATTTTAACAAAAAGTTTGGTGAATATCCTTATGGAAAATATTCAGTTATTCAAGGAGGAGATGGAGGAATGGAATATCCAATGGCCACTTTAATAACAGGTGAAAGATCTTACCCAAGTTTATTATCAGTAACATTACATGAAGCACTTCATTCATGGTATCAAATGGTATTAGCTACAAATGAGAGCTATTATGCCTGGATGGATGAAGGTTTTACATCATACACACAAACTATAACACAATTTGAATTATTTAATGATATATACGATCTTAATTCTTCAAATCCACTTATAAATTCGTATGAAAGGTATTTTCAGTTTTTGAATGAGGGTACTGAAGAGGCTCTCACTACCCATTCTGACCACTTCTCTACTAATCGTGCATATGGTGTTGGATCCTACACTAAGGGAGCAATATTTTTAAGTCAGTTGGGATATATAATAGGTGAAGATTTATTATTTAAAGGATTAAGAAGATATTATAATGAGTGGAAATTTAGACATCCTGACAAAAATGATTTTATTAGAGTGATGGAAAAAGTTAGTGGTCTTGAACTAGATTGGTATCTAGATTACTGGATTGGAACAACTCATCAGATTGATTACTCATTGGAACTCAAAAAAAATAAAAAAGAATCTTTAGAAATTGAAATAATTAAAAATGGTATAATGCCAATGCCTATCGATATAGAGATTTTATTCGAAGACAATTCAAAAAGTATAATACATATACCCTTATCCATTATGAGAGGAGAAAAAATATTTAACTCCGGAGATGATGTTTTAATTATGCCTGATTGGGAATGGGTAAATAAGGTTTATCCTCTTCAGATAGATCAAAAAAATAAAAAAATAAAGACAATTACGATAGATTCTCAAAGAAAAATGGCTGATGTAAATCCAACGAATAATATCATTGAGATCAATTAGTTATTTATTAAGAAACCTGTCAATAACTTCTTTGATTTCTGCCTCAGAAATATTTTCAATGCTCATCTTGTACTTTTCTAATATTTCTTTAGGAAATCCAACAAAAGGCTTTCTTTTCTTTTCTTTGAAAAGTTTTCCATATTCAGTTCCTCTTACAGCAAGAATATAGGGTGGTTTACCATATTTCCCTGTTCTAATCTGAATACTTCCATCAAAAAATTCTTTAATGATGTCTTTTGATTTTTCCACAGGTGTTGAAATTATTTCTATGAGTTGCTTTTCTGAAAGTTCCTTTGGATCAGGATATTTCTCTTTGTCTATCTTATAATTTTTTTCTTTGAACCTCAGATAAAATCCGTATCTACCATTTTTTAATTCAATTAAATCCCCATCATGTTCTACACTAACTAACTTATTATCTTCATCTTTCTTATTAATGATAGATATAGCTTCATCTATAGAAATATGTTTAATTAATTTATCGTATGGTATATTGCAATATTTGGGAAAACCTTCATCACTGTCCTCCTTTTCTCCAATTTGTATAACAGGACCAAACTTAGCAATTCTTGCTTTAAGTTTTTTTCCCTCATACTCACCAAGGTCTTTTTCAAGTTGGTATCTTTCCTCCGGTACTTTATTGGATAAATCAGAGAAGCCAGAATAGAACTCTTTTAACATGTCATTCCAATTTTTTCCATTAAATGCTATTTGATCTAACTGATTCTCTGTTTTAGCTGTAAAAGAATAGTCCATAAAACTTGAAATGAAGTTCTCATTTAGAAACTCTGTTACAAACATTCCCATGTTTGTAGGATATATTTTATTTTTTTCAAAACCAGTTTTTTCTTCCTTTACATTCTCAGATATCTTGGTATTTTCTAAAGTAAGTTCTTTACTATTAATAATTTTCCCATCTCTCTCTTCTTTCACTACATATTCTCTTTCCTTAATTTTTCTTACGGTTTCAGCAAATGTTGACGGTCTACCTATACCAGAGTCTTCCATTTTTTTAATCAGACTTGCTTCAGAGTACCTTGGCGGATGCTTAGTGAAAATCTCTTTGGAGAGAATGTTAACTGTTTTGAGAACTGATTTTTCTTCTAGTTTTGGTAAGAGTTTTGAGCTATCATCAATTTCGTTATACAGTTTTAGAAAACCATCAAAAATAAGTACCTCTCCGGTAGCTTTAAATTCAGTATTATTAACAGACTGAATTTTTACGATTGTTCTTTCAAAAATAGATTCAGCCATCTGAGAGGCTAAGGTCCTTCTCCATATGAGATTATATAATTTTTTTTCTGTATCTGATTTTCCAGCATTATCATTTCCAAGGTTAGTAGGTCTTATAGCCTCGTGAGCTTCCTGAGCACTTTTGGATTTAGTTTTATAAACTCTCTTGTTATGATATTTTTCTCCAAAATTATCATTAATTATTTTTTGAGCGCTTTCAAGGGCCTCATCAGATAAATTTACAGAGTCAGTTCTCATATATGTAATATGGCCTGCCTCATACAGTCTTTGTGCAGTTGACATAGTTAATGAGGGCGAAAATCCAATCTTTCTTGATGCCTCTTGTTGGAGGGTTGAAGTTGTAAATGGCGCAGAGGGTGATCTTTTTGATGGTTTTTTTTCAACCTTAGAAATAATAAAATCTTTGTTAGTACAGTCTTTAAGAAATTTTCTTGCTTCATCAATTGTTTCAAACCTCTTATCAAGTTCAGCGGTAAAACTTTCATCTGATACAGACATGAAATTTGCTGTAGTTTTAAATGATGATTTAGCTTCAAAATTATTTATTTCATTTTCTCTATCAACTACAAACTTTACTGCAACTGACTGAACCCTACCAGCAGATAGGCCTCTTTTGATTTTTTTCCAAAGGATTGGAGAAATTTCAAATCCTACTAATCTATCTAATACTCTTCTAGCTTGTTGAGCATTTACAAGATTCATGTCAATTTTGGTTGGATTCTCAAGAGATTTTAAAATTGCATTTTTAGTTATCTCTCTAAAAATTATTCTCTCGTATTCATTATCATCTAGATCTAGAATTTCTTTTAGATGCCAGGCTATAGCTTCGCCTTCTCTATCATTATCAGTAGCTATATATACCTTTTCGGAATTTTTTCTGAGGTTTTTTAACTCCTTAATTACCTTTTTCTTATCAGGTGATGGAATGTAAGTTGGCTTGAAGCCATTTTCTTTATCAATAGATTTATCATCTTTTGCAAGGTCTCTTATATGACCATAACATGAAGAAACTTTGAAATCTTTACCTAGGTATTTTTCAATAGTTTTTGCTTTAGCTGGTGACTCAACAATTACTAAATTTTTACTCATTGTCTAATTTCTATCATTAAAAAGTTGTCAAATATGAAAAAAAAAATATTATAATTATAATCTCTTCTTATAATATATTTAAAGTATTGTTGTTCAATACGTAGTATTGAAATTTTTAGTTTTATGAAAATAATTATTTCACCTAATTCTTTTAAAGGGACAATTTCATCTATTGATGCATGTCAAATTATTGAAAGAGGTATAAGTAGTATAAGCCCAAGAATAAATTTAGAAAAATTACCAATTGCTGACGGTGGAGATGGCACTCTTGATTTTTTTAAATATTATTTCTCCTACAAAACTATATCAATTGAATCAGTCAACCCTCTCGGTGAAATAATCAATTCGGAGTATATATTAATAGAAAATGAAAATATTGCCGTTATTGAATTTGCAAATGCGTCTGGTTATAACCTTATGTTGAATAAAGAAAAAAAATTGCAAAATATGGATTCATATGGAACTGGTATTCAAATAAAATCAGCAATTGAAATTGGAGTAAAAAAAATTATAATAAGTTTAGGTGGTTCTGCGACTATTGATGGTGCTTCTGGAATTTTAAGAGCTTTAGGAGTCAAATTTTTTAATAACGGAAAATTAATTGATAAAAAAAATCCTATAACAGAAGTTACAGATATAGATATTTCTAATTTTCTAGTAAATAAGTCAAATATTGAGTTTATTCTTTTGACAGATGTCAATAATAAGTTACTAGGAGATCAAGGAGCAGTAAATGTATTTGGAAAGCAAAAGGGTTTATTAGATAAAGACTTTAATATTTTTGAGAAGTATTTATACAACTTTTCAAGTATTTCATCAAAAGTTCAAGGCAAAGATATAATTGCATTAAAGGGAGGCGGTTCAGCAGGTGGAGCAGGAGGAATTTTGAGTGTTTTTTTTAATTCTAAAATATTAAATGGCACTGAATTTCTTCTTAATAAAATCAATTATGAAAAATATCTAAAAAATACTGATCTCGTAATAACTGGTGAAGGTTCAATTGATTCTCAGTCATTGAATGAAAAAGGTCCTGTTGCACTAATGAAGTATATCAAAAAAATAAATAGCAATATAATTAGAATAGCTATTGGGGGAAGAGTTGACTATTCTGTGAATGACAAGTTAGCAAATTATTTTGATTACATTTTTTCAATAAGTGATAACAAAAATAATAGCCACATTTTAGAAAAAAGCGAGTATTATCTATTAGAAGAAAGTAAAAAAATAGGAAAATTTCTTGATCACATTAAATTATAATTTTTTATGGCAGGAGTAATTAGAATACTTTTTTTAATATTATTTTTTCTTATCCCAGAAATTGCTAAATCCCAACAGGTTATCTATTCCCAATATTATTCCTCTCCATTGAATTTAAATCCATCAATGACTGGAATAGGTGAATTTGGTAGATTAGGTGTTAATTATAGAAATCAATGGACTTCAATAGGTGATGGATATAATTCTTATAGTTCTTGGTTTGATTATAATTTATTAGAATCAAATTTTTCTTTTGGACTTAATTTTTCTGGAGAAAAACTAAATATTTCGAATTACTCATCAAATCATATTTCTCCATCTATCTCATATGGTTTAAATCTTAATTCCAAGATGATTATACAATCTGGTTTTCAATTAACATATTCTTCAATTGATTTTGATAATTCACAATTAACTTTTCTTGATCAACTGGGACCTTCTGGATTAATTGGGATAACCGCAGAAAACCTAAATAGTTTTAATAAAAAAAGTTTTTTTAATATGAATTATGGCATATTAATTTATAATGAAAAATTTTGGTTAGGATCTTCAATATATAATTTATTACAACCCGACATTTCGCTATCTAGTTCAAAAAATAGTTTAAATAGAAATTACTCAATACATGGAGGTATAAATATTGATGAAAGAATTTCACCTTCCTTTAATGTTATTAAATATCCATCATTTATTTTATTCAATCTTGGATCATATTTTATTTTTAGCCCTTTGTCTATTGGATTTTGGTATAGAGGTGTTCCTTTGTCAAATACAAGTAATAACTTGGATGCAGTAGTAGGTTCAATAAATTTTAAAAATAAAAGTATTGGTTTGTCTTATAGTTACGATTACAATTTTCTTGATAAAAAATTAGGTTCTCATGAAATTTCTATCACGTTTGATTTTCATTTTTTTGGAAAAAAATTACCTCCAAAAAATGTGAGGTATTTACGATGTCCTGTACCTAATTTTTAATTAATTTCACGAATGGATTATACTGAAATTCAAATTTTGTTATTAGTTATAATATCATTTCAATTTATAATTGATCTTGTATCAGGACTACTGAATTATAGTAGTTTTGACAAACCTCTACCAAACAATGTTGAAAATATTTTTTCAGAAAATGAATACTCAAAATCTCAAAAATATAAAAAAGTTAATTTCAAATTCAACCTGGTGTCATCTGTCTACGGCTTTTCAATTCTTTTCACTGTTTTATATTTTGGTCTGTTGGGTAGTCTAGATTCTTATATAAGAAACGTGACATTTGAAAATGAAATTAGCTTATCACTTATTTTTTTCGCATCTGTTTTTATAATATCTGACACTTTAAAGATTCCTTTTCAATTATATAGAGTATTTGTGATTGAAGAACAGTTTGGATTTAATAATACAACTTTGAAAACTTTTATATTTGATAAGCTTAAAAGCTACTTTATTTCTTTATTACTAATAGTCATTTTGGCAACACCCTTACTCCTATTTATAATATTTTTTCCAAGTTCTTTTTGGATATATTTTTGGATATTAATTTCTATTTTTTTGATTTTTATCAATATGTTTTACACAACATTAATAGTTCCAATATTTAATAAATTAGAAGTTTTAGGAGATGGTGATCTTAAGAAAAAACTAGATAATTTTTCTGCAAAAGTAAAGTTCCCAATTACAAACATATTTGTAATTAATGGATCAAAAAGATCAAAAAAAGCAAATGCTTTTTTCTCTGGTTTTGGTAGAAATAAAAAAGTGGTATTATATGATACTTTAATAAAAAATCATACCGCTGATGAGTTGGTGGCTGTGTTAGCTCACGAAATAGGTCATTATAAACTAAATCATGTTAAGACTAACATGGTTATATCCATTATTACAACTGGCTTCATGTTATTTATATTATCAAACTTTATTTTTAATAGTGACATAAGCTATGCACTTGGTGGAAATGTTTCATTCAGACACTTAGAAATTTTTGCTTTTTTTATAATTTATAGTCCAATTAGCTCAATAATTTCAGTGCTTATGAATATTAAAAGTAGAAAGAATGAGTATGAGGCAGACGAGTATGCAGTTAAAAATTTTAAGAAGGAACCAATGGAGGATGCACTGAGAAAACTTTCTAAAGATAATTTAACTAATATGACTCCACATCCTGTGTATGAATTTCTTAATTATTCTCACCCTTCAATTTCTAAAAGGTTAAAAGCAATAGATAGTATTAATTAGAGAAACATTTATCTAAATTAAATCCATCTAGTCTATTTCTGTAATAATATAACATCTTCATGTTTTTTATAACAACACTATTATTTTTTAGTATAACAGGTTTTGGCGTGTGATACAAGCCAAGTTTTTGACAGCCATTTGATATTTGTTTTTCAGTATCAAGTTTAAGTTCATTTGACAGTTTAATATTATTATCTAAAGCCAATTGATTTATTCGAATTATTATTTTGTTATAATTTTCTTTGAATTTTTCTAAACTTATTGTGACCTCATCCTCTGGAAGAGAAATCAAGTTTATAATATCAATATTTTTAAACTTTTTTCTTATTATTTCAAATGCAGTAAATGCGACAAGAGTACTTGGAAAGACCACCGTTCCTTTCATAAATTCATCAATTATTTTTTCTGATAAATTACTTAATATCTCTTTTTTGTTAGTAAAATGTTTTTTTAGACTCTTATTTTCTTTTGAGTTTCCGTAATTGTCGACTTTATTTCCAAATACATCCATTGGCGACCCAATACTTACTGCTATTTTATTTGATTGAGTAAAATATTTAATCAGAAATAATAAAATTTTGTACGTGTTAGAGTAACCGAGATTTTTGAGGTGATAATCAGATGAACTTTTTGATGAAATATACTGGTTTATTAAAGCAGGTCCTTCAAGTACAAATTGGTAATTAAATGTTACAGGAACTATAAAAATTTTTTTATTTTTTTTTGTTATTTCTTTTTGTGCCTCGAGTGCGCTTCCAAGTAACCCTAATTTAAGATTTTTTTCAATTGAACCAGATCTTGACCTTGTGCCTCCTGGATAAAATAAGTTGTGACAATCGTTAATTATTGCTTCTTCTGTATAAGTTTTTAAAGTTTCTAGGTACAATAGATGTTTTTTTCTTCTATCAACCTTGTAAGCACCTAAGCTATTAAAGAAATATGAAAATATTTTTAAATTATATAAAACTAATCCTGCACCGTACATAAATGCTGGTAATCCTAAATGAGAAATCACATATCCAATAAGAGCAGAGTCAAGATGTGAAAAATGTGTAGGTACCATTACAATAGTACCTATTTTTGAAAGTTTTCTTAATTTATTTTTTTTACCAACTATATTAATAGTACTTTCTAGATTTAAATTTCCAAATGGATTTCTTAACCTTGAAGTATTGAGTAGTCTGTTTAAAAAAGAAATTATTACTCTTTTGGCAAAACCATAATGCGATCTTTTAAAATTTCCTGTTATTTCTTTAGTATATCTTCGAATAATTTCAGGTAAAATTTCCATGGAAATTTTTTTGTTATTTCTGTCTTTCTCAAACTTTAAAATTTTTTCCTTAATGCTATTCCAAAACTCTTTATCGTCTTTTGGATCGGCATTCCATGATATATTTGATATCCTGAGTTTTTCTTTATATACAGTATTTAAAATTTCTTCATATAAGTCTTTTTCTTTTATTTTTTTTTGAATTTTTCCTTCTGTTTTTTTTGAGACATCCTCCATGAATTTATTTCTATTCTCGAAAAGTTGAACAATTGGCCAGAATTTAGTTTTCTCAACAATTTTTTTATATGTCTTATTCTTTTTTTGGGTACTCATCTTTTTGCTACATAAATCGTAAACTGTATTATTGTTTTACATTTTGCAATTTAAAGCAATTTCAATGAATTTAAATGAAATTAAAAAGCCCATCGATAACGAGATGGGTAAATTTAAAGATAAGTTAAGTGGGTCTATTCGAAGTGAAAGTAAACTAATTGATACAGTTATAAGTTATGTTCTCAAAAGAAAAGGCAAACAAATAAGACCAATATTTGTTTTTTTGACAGCTGGGCTTAACGGAAAAATTAATGAATCAAGCTATAGAGCTGCTATTTTAATTGAAATTCTTCATACCGCAACCCTAATTCATGATGATGTTGTTGATGACTCTAACTACAGAAGAGGTTACTTTTCTGTAAACGCACTGTGGAAGAGTAAATACTCAGTGTTAATTGGAGATTACTTACTATCTAGAGGTTTAGAGTTATCAGTTGAAAATGATGACTTTAAATTTTTAGGAATTTTGTCTTCATCTGTAAAAAAAATGAGTGAGGGTGAAATAATCCAACTTAAAAAATCAAAATCATTAGATCTTGATGAGAAAACATATTTTAAAATCATAAAAGGAAAAACAGCAAGTTTATTTTCTTCTTGTTGCATGATGGGCGCTATTTCAGCAGGTTCAAGTAAAGAAGATATTGAAAAAATGAAAAAATTCGGATTATTAGTTGGTCAAGCATTCCAATTAAGGGACGATTTATTCGGTTATTTGTCATTTGATACTGGTAAGCCATCTTTAAACGACTTTAAGCAGGCTAAAATAACATTACCGCTTATTCACTCTCTTTCAAAAGTAGGTAAGACCGAAAGAAAAAAAATAATAAATGATTTAAAAAACTTTAAATCAATTGATAAAATTATTGACTTTGTTAAAGTCAATAAAGGGATAGAGTATAGCGAAAAGATAATGAATGATTTAATTACTCAGTCTAGAGAAATATTGCATTCATATCCTAATTCTGAATATAAAAGGAGTCTAGAGTCATTATTAGATTATATAATTAGAAGAAACGTATAGTTTTTTTGTATAAAAAGTGGGATAAAGTGGGATAAAGTGGTGTAAAATGTGTAAATGTTTATTACATTTACATAAGTGGTTTATATTAATACTCTGATATGGCTTTTTTCACAGGCGAACATGAGTGTAAATTAGATGCTAAGGGTAGACTGGTTTTACCTTCAAGGTTGAAATCAGTCTTGCCTGAGGCTTCTAAGAAAAATATGATTATTAGAAAAGGATTCGAACCAAACTTGATACTTTATCCACTTAATGAATTTCAAAATATTTACTCAAGAATTAGCTCATTAAATGAGTTTAGTTCTGAGCAGAGAAAATTAAAAAGAAATTTATTTAGTAGTATCTCTCAAGTCGAATTAGATTCTAATGGAAGATTTCTATTGCCTAAATCAATGGTTTCTCACTGTGACGCAGAGAAGGATATTGTACTAGTTGGGATGGGTAATGTCATAGAGCTTTGGAGTATTAAAAATTATAAAAAATATTTAATTGATGATTCAAACGAATTCTCAAAATTAGCTCAAAAATATCTTGATGAATAAGTAGCTATGAAGTATCATGTTCCTGTTTTACTTAAAGAATCAATAGAAGGACTAAGTATAAAACCAAAGGGAACGTATCTTGACCTGACTTTTGGAGGTGGTGGACATTCTGCTAAAATTTTAGAAAAATTAAGTGATGGAGGTAAGCTATTATCTTTTGATACGGACGAAGATGCTTTCCTTAGAAATAAAATAAATAATAAAAAAATTGAGCTAGTCAAAAGCAATTTTAAGTTTTTTGATAATCATATAAAACAGAGAGGTATTCAAAAAGTGGATGGTATACTCGCAGATTTGGGTGTGTCCTCTTACCAAATAGACAAAGAAGAAAGAGGCTTTACATACCAGGGAAAGACAAAAATGGATATGAGGATGAATACAAAGGATTCAATTGACGCAATAGAGGTAATTAATACATATGATCAGGAAAAGCTAGAAGATATATTCTTTAAGTACGGGGATATTCAAAAGCCAAAAAAAATAGTTAAAGAAATAATCAAGGAGAGACAAAAAAAGAAGATTGTTGACAACACTGACTTTGTAGAGGTTCTAAATAATATCTTTAAAACAAACATCAGTTTTAAATTATTATCAAAATTTTTTCAAGCTATCAGAATTGAAGTCAATGACGAAATTAACTCATTAAAAATAATGTTAAAAAAATCAGCTGATTACCTAGATTCAAAGGGAAGGTTAGTTGTGATATCGTATCACTCTCTTGAGGATAGAATTGTAAAAAATTTTATAAATAAGTCTAGCTTTTCTTCGGACTATAACAAAGATATATATGGTGTTAAAGACGAGTTTTTTTTAAAGATTACAAAGAAACCTATTATACCATCAAGTGATGAGATAAAAGTAAACCCAAGATCAAGAAGTGCAAAGCTAAGAATTGGAGAGAGATTATGAATTATAAAGAAAGAATCAATAACATATACAATAAAGTGAAGGGTAATACTTTTGACCAAAAATTTAAGCTTAGTTATTTTAAGTTATTTTATTTTCTTTTCTTTCTAATCATATATATAAGTAATCAACACTCAGTTGAAAAAAAAATTAGGAATATCAATCGATTAGAAAAAGAGGTTGAGGAATTAAGGACTGACTACATAACTCTAAAAAATAATTTTATGTTCTCTAGAAAAGAGACAGAGGTACTTAAAAAAGCCAAAGAGATTGGTTTACAAAATTCAGATGTTCCACCTGAAAAAATTATTATAGAATGAATATTAAAAAAGAAATTTTACTTAGAGTAAGGTTCGCATTTGTAATTATTCTATTAGTCAGCACTGGTATCATCTACAGTATTTTTGATCTTCAATTTAATCAATCTGAGAGATGGGAGAAAAAGTCAGAAAATATCAATTTCAAGTATGACATTATTCAGGCAAGTAGGGGTAATATTTTATCTGATGATGGAAGTATTTTAGCTACCTCTTTACCTTTTTATAAAGTAGCTTTTGATCCGTCCATCCCAGATGATGAAATGTTTGATTTTGGGATTGACTCATTATCATATAATCTCTCTTTATTTTTTAAGGATAGGTCAATGAATCAATATAAGAAATTGATTATTGAAGCAAGAGATAGCGGTAGAAGATATCTTCTTTTAAATAGAAATAAAATTGGTTACCAAGCAAAGAAAAAATTATCTAGTTGGCCAATTTTTAGAGAAGGAAGATTAAAAGGGGGGGTGCTTTTTGAAAAGATAGATCAGAGGTACAGGCCTTTTTCTAAATTAGGATACAGAACAATTGGATCTGTAGATGAAAATAATAGAGGAACTGTTGGGATTGAGTATAGTTTTAATTCTTATCTAGAAGGAAATAATGGAGAGGTTCTTAAACAAAAGATAGCTGGAAATTATTGGAAACCAATATACGATGGCACTGAGAGACAACCAAAAAATGGTAAAGATATTGTGACAACATTAAATGTTAACCTCCAAGATATTTCAGAGTCAGCATTACTAAAAGGCCTTGTAAATAATGATGCAGATAATGGTTGTGTGATTTTAATGGAAGTCGCTACGGGTGAGATCAAGGCAATTGCTAATTTTTCAAAGAACAAGTCAGGTTATTACACAGAGAATTATAATCATGCAATTCAAGGAATGCACGAACCTGGATCAACTTTTAAATTAGCAAGTATGTTAGCTTATCTTGAAGATTCAGATGTATCAATTAAAGATTCTATTGATACTGGAGATGGTGAATATAAATTTTACTCTGAGATCATGAAAGATCATAAGCCTGGTGGATATGGTAAAATTACTATAAAGGAAGTATTCGAAAAAAGTTCAAATATTGGAATTGCTAAACTTATTGATGAACAATTTGGTTTAGATCCTGATAAATATCTGAATTATATAAAGAAGTTTGGGTTGAATAAATCATTTGATTTTCAATTGTATGGAACATCTTTACCTTCAATTAAAGAGTCAAGTGATTCAGCTTGGAGTAAAGTTTCTTTACCTTGGATTGCTCACGGATATGAGTTTATGTTAACACCACTACACACTCTTTCTTTGTATAACGCTGTAGCTAATGGGGGTGTTTACATAGAGCCAAGAATTGTCAGAGAGGTTAGAGAGGCTAATAAGGTTATTAAAAGTTTTGATGATATAAATTCTTTTAAAATTGCGAAAAAAAGTTCAATAAATACCGTCAAAGAATTACTTAGGGGAGTGGTAGAAAATGGAACAGCAGATAATATAAAGAACAGCTATTATCAAATTTCTGGTAAGACAGGCACAGCCAAAAAGGTATCAAATGGAAAATATATTAATAGATACTATACCTCTTTTGCTGGATTTTTTCCTTCTGATAATCCTAAATATAGCTGTATTGTTGTGATAGATAATCCAAAAAAATATAGAATCTATGGTAGTGATGTTGCAGCACCCGTTTTTAGGGAAATATCAGATAAAATATTTATTTCTGACAAGAGCTATTTTAGTGATATTAAAAAGGAAAAGTTAATTGCTTCCTTTCCACTTATAAGGTCGGGATATAAAAAAGATTTAGTTAGTCTGACAAATACTTTGGGAATATCTAATCATTCCGAAACCGAAAATGATTGGGTAAGAACTAAAGTAATAGACAATTCAATATTTTGGGAAGGGATAAATTCCAAATCCTTTCTTGTCCCAAATGTAGTTGGCATGAACTTAAAAGATGCAGTATTTATTCTTGAGTCAAGAGGTTTGAAAGTAAATTATCGAGGAAGGGGAAGAGTAAAAAAACAAAATGTTAGTCCTGGAAGTTTGACTAAAAATTATAAAATCATAAATATTAGTTTAGGTTGAAAAAATTAAAAAATATACTTAAAGATATAAATATCAAATCATTACTAGGTGAATTAGATATTTCGATATCAGGTATCAGCAATAATTCAAATGACATAAATGATGGTTATCTTTTTTTTGCAGTTAAAGGAAATAATTCTGATGGCCACAAATTTATTGATGTTGCAATTAATAATGGTAGTACATGTGTAGTTTGTACTAGAATACCAAAAAAAATAAACTCTAGTATTACATATATTCAGGTTAATAATATAAGAGAGGTTATAAATAAAGTTTCCTCAAACTTTTATGATAACCCCTCAAAGAGTTTAAAAGTTATTGCAGTTACAGGTACAAACGGTAAAACTTCTATTGTTTATTTTTTATACCAATTTCTATTAATTCTAAATAAAAGAGTTGGAATGTTGTCAACTATTGAAAATAAAATACAAAATGAAACTTTCAAATCTTCCCTAACAACACCAGATTCAATTGAGATAAATAGATTAATGAATGATATGGTAAAAAATGACATTGAATACTGTGTTATGGAAGCAAGTTCACATGCAATTGATCAAATTAGGATTTCAGGTTCTGATGTTTATGTAGCAATTTTTTCAAACCTTTCTCATGATCATTTAGATTACCACAAAACATTCCTGAATTATATTAATGCTAAAAAAAAATTATTTGATAATCTTAGAAAAGATTCATTTTCTATTATTAACTCCGATGATAAAAGAGCTGATTATATTGCCCAAAATTCAAAATCAAAAATCATTCACTACAGTGTAAATTCATTGTCAGATAACAAAGGGAGATTAATTGAAAATAATTTAGATGGTATGTTAGTAGATATTGATAATGAAAAAATATCACTCGGAATAATTGGAGAATTTAATCTCTATAATATTTTATCGGTTTACGTTTTTTCAAAAATCCTTAAAATAAATAAGATTAAATCGCTTAGCATAATTTCAAAAATTAAACCTCCTAGAGGTAGACTTGAATATATAAAATCATCTAAAGGCTCAATAGGTATAGTTGACTATGCTCACACGCCCAATGCACTGGAAAATGTTCTTACTACAATTAATAAGATTAGAGGAGACAACAAAATAATTTCAATAATTGGTGCAGGTGGTGATAGAGATAAGTCTAAAAGACCAGAAATGGGAAGAGTGGCAGAAGAGTATAGCGATTATGTAATTGTAACCTCAGATAATCCAAGAAATGAAAATGAAATTGATATTATAAACGATATTATTAAAGGGTTCAAAACCGAAAATTATATGATAGAAAGCGATAGAAAAAAAGCTATCATTAACGCATGTAAAAATATAGACAACAAAACAATATTACTTGTTGCAGGAAAGGGTCATGAAGACTATCAAATAATTGGAAATAATTATATTCCACATAACGACATGGAAATATTGAGAAAAGAATTAAAATAAAATAAATGTTATATCACCTATTTGAATATTTACAACAAAATTATGACCTAGCTGGCTCAGGTGTTTTTCAGTATCTATCATTTAGAGCTGGAATGGCTGCATTATTTTCATTAATAATCAGTATAATTTTTGGTAAAAACATAATTTCAATTCTTCAAAATTTTCAACTTTCTGAAAAAATTAGAGATTTAGACCTCAAGGGACAAAGTGAAAAGGAAGGTACACCCACCATGGGAGGAATAATAATAATAATATCAATATTAGTTCCTACAATATTATTCGCGGATTTATCTAATATCTACATCCAATTAATGATTTTTATTACTGTCATTATTTCGGTAATTGGTTTTATAGATGATTATCTAAAAATTAAGAAAAAAGATAAAGTTGGATTAAAAGGAAAATTCAAGATTTTAGGGCAAATTTTAATTGGAATTATAGTCTCATATGTTGTTGTGACAAATGATTCAGTTGTTGTGAGAGATTTTCTTGAATCTGTAACTCAAGATGGTTCCAAAGATCAATATGTTGATTCTAAAGATCTATTGACAACAATTCCTTTTATAAAGGATAATGAGTTTAATTATGAGTGGATTACACCAAACTTTATAAATGGTTACACCTGGCTTATTTATTCCCTAGTAGTCATATTTATTATTGTATCAGTATCGAATGGAGCAAATATTACAGATGGATTAGATGGCTTAGCTGCAGGAGTTTCTGCCATAGTAGGTATTACATTATCCATATTTATTTATTTGTCAGGTAATTTAATTTTCTCTGATTACCTAAACATTATGTACATACCAGGGATCGGTGAATTAGTTATATTTTCGTTTGCTTTCGTTGGAGCATGTATAGGGTTTATATGGTACAACTCTTATCCTGCTCAGGTATTTATGGGAGATATAGGAAGTTTATCAATTGGTGCTATAATTGCAGTTTTAGCAATAATTGTAAAGAAAGAGCTTTTAATACCTGTAATGTGTGGTATTTTTCTTATTGAAAACCTATCAGTTATTATTCAGGTTACATATTTTAAGTATACCAAGAAAAAATATGGAGAGGGTAAAAGGATTTTCCTCATGTCACCACTACACCACCATTATCAGAAAAAAGGAATTCACGAAACAAAAATTGTAGCAAGGTTTTGGATGGTTGGTATCTTATTAGCAATTATATCCCTAGCAACTTTAAAACTTAGGTAGTATGGTAAATTGGATTAAGTCAAATGTAGAAGGTGATAAGATTATATGGGTTATAGCTTTATTACTATCTATAATAAGTTTGCTATCGGTTTACAGTGCTACAGGATCACTTGCATATCAAAAAATGGGAGGAAATACTGAGTATTATTTAATTAAGCATTTCATTTTAATTATTCTGAGTTTTATTGCTATGTGGTTTTCACATAGAATTGATTATAAGTATTATTCAAAGATTGCTCTTATAGGACTTTATGCATCAATACCATTATTAATAATAACTTATAAGTTTGGTATGAATATTAATGAAGCTTCAAGATGGATTAATATTCCAATAATTAATCAGGCATTTCAACCCTCAGACTTAGCAAAACTCTCTTTAATTATCTATCTATCAAGTTTTCTTGCAAAAAGACAGAACAGATTAGAAAATGTAAAGACTCTTATTTTACCTTTTTTATGGATTGGATCTATCTGTTTATTCATTGCACTGACTAATTTGTCAACAGCACTAATACTCGGTGCAACATCTATTTTATTAATGTTTATTTCTAGAGTTAAGATTACACATTTATCAATTTTAATACTTTTTATATTTTTTTGTGGAGGTATCGCTCTTCTAACAGGTCAAAGAGGAAAAACGGCTATGACTAGAGCTGAAAACTTTATAAATAAAAAAGATATTCCATTTCAGTTAGAGCAAGCTTACATTGCAGTCTCAACAGGTGGCCTTCTTGGTAAAGGACCTGGGAACAGTAACCAAAAAAACTTTTTACCTCAGTCATATTCAGATTTCATTTATGCAATTATTATTGAGGAATATGGATTTATAATGGGCGTAACAATTTTAGTATTATATCTATTACTTCTTTACAGAGGATTAAAAATATTTATTAAATCTGATAGGCCATTTGGAGGTCTTCTAAGTGCAGGTTTAAGTTTTGCTTTAGTTATACAGGCATTAATTAACATGAGCGTGGTAGTAGGTCTGTTACCAGTAACAGGTGTAACACTCCCTCTCATTAGTATGGGTGGAACCTCTCAATTATTTACCGGAATAACACTAGGTATAATATTGAGCGTAAGTAGAAATAATGATTTAGAGGAGAGTTATGCATAGAAAAAATAAAATTAAAGTAATTCTTTGTGGTGGTGGAACAGGTGGTCACATCTTTCCAATGATTTCGGTTGCCAATGAATTGAAGAATGAGAATAAAGAAAATGAAATACTTTTTGTTGGGTCTAGAGATAGAATGGAAATGGAAATAGTACCAAAGCATAATTTCAAAATAATTGGACTTTGGATATCAGGAATAAAAAGAAGTTCAATTCTGCTTAATATTCTTTTTGCTGGAATTCCATTTTTTTTACAAAACTTTTTATTGCCATTAAAGTTGTTATATTCAATATTCAGATCAATTTATATCCTTTACACATTCAAACCAGATTTTGTAATTGGTTTTGGTGGTTATTCATCAGGACCATTTGTTTTTATTTCTAATTTTTTAAGATTTAAAACAGCTATCCAAGAACAAAACTCATCAATGGGATTAACAAATAAATTCCTTGTTAATCGGGCAGACCACGTATTCGTTGCTTATGAAAAATTAAAAAAGATATATCCAAATAAACCTATTCATAACTTTGGAAACCCTATCAGAGGACTGAGAGTTGAGGATTCCATCAAACCCTACGAACATTTTAAATTAGAAAAAGATAAAAAAACAGTTTTAGTATTAGGTGGCAGTTTGGGTGCAAAAAACATAAATGACGCAATAATTAATAATATATCCTTAATTAGAGAGTCATCATATCAAATTTTGTGGCAGACAGGTAAGTTATACTACGATGAAATTCAAAATCATAATTATCAAGAGAAAAATTTAGTTATAAAGCCATTTATTGATAGAATGGATTTAGCTTATTCAGTGGCAGATTTAATAATTTCAAGAGCTGGTGCAATAGCAATATCTGAGTTATGTATAGTAGCAAAACCATTAATTTTAATACCATCACCAAATGTAGTTGACGATCATCAAACCAAAAACGCTTTAGAAATTAGTGAAAGGGGTGGATGTGTGCTCATCAAAGATTCAGATGCAAAAGATTTAATGATGAATAAATCAATCGAAATTTTAGAAGATCAAAAATTAATTGATTCAATGAAAGCTAATTTAAGAGAATTATCCATGCCAAATGCCTCATCGAATATTGTTGAGAAAATATATGAAAGCTTATGATAGATAAAATACAAAAATTTACATCTTTTTTAACAGCATTAGTTATAGTTTCAGCCCTGGTTGCTTTTGCATCATATGATCATAAAGTATCAAATAATTTAATTTTAATGACTGATAGTTCTTTTATAAATAAAAAGTCTTTAGAAAAAATCATTTTTTTGGAGATGGATACACTATCTGACGAGAAAGTAAACTTTTTTGAAATAGAAAAAAAATTGCATTTGCATCCTCACGTAAAAGAAGTTAAGGTATATAAGGATCTTACAGGCAATCTTAATGTTAGTCTTTCACAATTTAAGCCAGTTGCAAGAATTGTTTCTGGTAAATTTAGTGACCATTATGTTGATAAGGATGGAATTATATTTCCTACATCAAAGAATTTTTCAAAAAGAGTAATTTTAATTCACCTTCCTGACATATTTAATTTTGAATCTAATTCTCTTACTGAGTCAGTATTCGGTAAGGATTTAATGAATATGATAAATCTGATTAATGAAAATGATTTTTTTAGAAAGATTATTTCTGAAATAGATATAGATAGGAATAAAAATATTGTAATTCATCCTGTTATATCGAAACAAAAAATTATTTTTGGATATCCAGATATGTTAGAAGAAAAATTTCAAAAAATATCTCTATTCTATAACGATATTGTATCAGCAAAAGGCTGGAATACTTATAAATCTGTTAATGTTAAATTTAAAAATCAGATAATCTGTGACAAATTTTCTTAGATATGGCTGATAAATCAAAACAATATTTTACTGCTTTAGATATTGGAACCTCAAAGATCTGTGCAATAGTTGCTGAAAAGACTGATAATAATAAACTTAAAATAATCGGATTTTCTGAGACTGAGTCGGAGGGTGTTTCAGAGGGAATGATTCAGAACTTAATTAAAGCTACTGCAAAAATTAAAGAGGTAGTAATTAAGGCAAGTGAGATGGCTAATCTTAAAATTAAGTATGTTAATGTTGGAATCGCTGGTAAACATATAAGGAGCTTTAGTACACACCACTCAATTGGGCTTCAAAATAACGAGAATGAACCCATTGAAATTAATACTTCACACGTAAGAAAGCTCGAACAAAGATCGAAAATGGCAGTTATTCCTACCAATCATAAGATTATTCATAGTATGCCTCAAAAATATACAATTGATGAGGATCATGAGTCTGTAGATCCAGTAGGTGAGTTTGGTAAAAAACTCGAAGCAGATTTTCATATAATAAGTGCGAATAAAGTTGATATTAAAATAATGGAAGAATCAATTAGAAGATCTGATATTATATGCAAAAATTTAATTTTAGAACCGATCGCATCAAGTATAGCTCTTCTCGATGACAATGATAAGGAAGATGGAATTTGTTTAGTTGATATCGGTGGAGGAACTACTGATATATCTATATTTCATGATAATATTATAAGACATACAGCAGTAATTCCTCTTGGTGGAGATATTGTAACTCAAGATATTAAAGAAGGATTAGGTTTACCTAGGCATCATGCTGAAGCCTTAAAAATAAAATTTGGCAAGGCTCTATATGTAAAAAGACCGGTGAAAGAGTATGTTAAAATTAAAGGTGAGGGACAGAGAGAAGATAAAAAAATTTCTTTAGATAATTTATACAAAATAATAGAAGCAAGGATGGAAGAAATATTTGAAAAAGTTCACCAAGAAATTCTTAATAGCGGGATGAGTGAGAAATTATCTGCTGGAATTGTTATTACAGGAGGAGGTTCACAGCTTTTGAATCTTAAGCAGCAAGTAAAATATATAACAGGTCTTGATGTCAGAAAAGGATTTCCAAATTCATATCTAACAAAATCTGAGATAGTGAATTTAGAATTTCCTAAATACTCTACCTCGGTTGGTCTTCTTCTTTGGGAGTTTGCAGATGATAATAGAAATTCTGATAATAGCTTTAAAACATCCTCCTCTCTACCAAAAGTTAACAATTTTGGTAAATTGGTTACAGAGAGAATTAAAGGTTTTTTAAAAGATGATGACCTTACTGAGTTTAAAGATGAAAATTTATAAATATGTCCTTTGAATTTGATATTCCATCCCATCATAAGTCTATAATTAAGGTTATAGGTGTTGGCGGTGGTGGAGGTAACGCAGTAAACTACATGAAATCAATTGGTATAAGAAATGTTGAGTTCATCATATGTAATACAGATATTCAAGCTTTACACTCCTCATCTGTAAAAAATCAAATTCAGATTGGTATGGAATTGACAAAAGGACTTGGTGCTGGAGCAAATCCTACTAAAGGAAGAGATGCGGCTTTGGAAAGTAGTCATGAAATAAGAGATATTCTAAGAAATGATGGCACTAAAATGCTTTTCATTACAGCTGGTATGGGAGGAGGTACTGGTACTGGTGCTGCACCTGTAATTGCTCAGATAGCAAAAGAATTAGATATATTAACAGTTGGAATTGTTACTTTGCCTTTTGATTTTGAGGGAAAATCTAAGTTATCAAAGGCAATGGATGGTATCGAGGAACTCAAAAAGGGATGTGACAGTGTCATCACTATTTTAAATCAAAGACTTATTGAGATTTATGGTGACCTTAGTCAGTCAAAAGCATTTGAGAAGGCTGATGATATTATTGCGACAAGTGCAAAATGTATTGCTGAAATTGTAACTGTACCTGGACAAATTAATGTTGACTTTGAGGATGTAAAGACGGTAATGAAAGATGCAGGAACGTCTGTTTTAGGTTCAGCAGAAGCATCTGGAACAGATAGAGCGGAAATTGCAATTAATAATGCTTTAACATCTCCTCTTCTTAATAATACAAATATTAGTGGTGCAAAAAAGATTTTACTCAATATAGTTTCTGGTGGTGGAGACAATGAATTGTCAACTCTTGAATTGAATACTATAACAAAGCTTGCAAATAAATCATCTTCAGAAAATGTTGAAATAATATTTGGAACTGCTATTGATGGGGAGTTAGGGGATTCAGTAAGAGTAACAATTATCGCTACAGGTTTTAATAATAACGATCATGAGATAAATGAAGTAATCGATTCTGATGAAAAAATTGAAGAAGAATCACAATTTTCACTTTTTGAGAAAAGTGATATTGAATTTATACCTAATCACAATGAGGAAGAAGTAGTTCATAATATGGATGATGATTATGATGAATGTGAAGATACATTTGAAAATGATGATAAAGAAATAGAAACTAATGACAGAAGTGAGGACGTAGTAATTGAAGAGTTAGATGGATACGATGATAATGAGGTTGATCACTCTTCAAAAAAAAATGATTATATCTTAAAAAGAAAAGAAAGAATTAATAATTATAAAAACAATATATATCAAGAAGATCCGTATCATCAGAAACTTGCAATACCAGCATTTAAAAGAAAAAATATAAATCTCGATGAAGAAGATTCTTTACAAACAGGAAATAGTAAAACTATAGATTTTAGTGAGGAAGATTAATAATTATTTATAAATTTACTGACTAAACAAATCTTAATGAATTTTATTGTATCATCCTCATATCTACTAAAGAATTTATCTTCAATTAGTGGTGTTATTACCTCAAACCCTGTCGTTCCTATTTTAGAGAATGTGTTATTTGAAATAGAAAATGGTAACCTACTTATTACAGCGTCTGATCTTCAGACATCTGTTATGGTTGAACTTCAAGTAGAATCTAAAGAAAATGGAAGTGTTGCAATCCCTGCAAAAATATTGATTGATACCTTAAAAAATTTACCTGAACAACCTGTCACTTTTTCAATTGATGAAAATAATTATAACATTGAAATTAATTCTGACAATGGACGATATAAACTAGCTGGCGAGAATTCAGCTGATTTTCCAAAAGTTCCAGAAATATCTGATGGCTATTCTTTTACAGTAAATGCAAACACCCTTGCTTTGGCAATTGGTAACACTATTTTTTCAACTAGTACAGATGAATTAAGACCTGCTATGACTGGAGTATTTTTTAGACTTTCATCTAATTCATGCACTTTCGTATCGACAGACGGTCACAGATTAGTTAAATATATAAGAACTGATATAAGTGGAGATGAGGTTGATCATGACATGATCATACCAAGAAAATCTTTAAATCTGTTAAAGACAATTATACCTTCAGATGACAAAAATGATATCAATATTGAGTTCAATGCATCAAATGCTTTCTTCTCTAATGATAATATTAAATTGGTCTGCAGATTAATTGATGAGAGATATCCAGATTACGAAAATGTCATACCGTCTGATAATTCGAATTCAATTGAAGTTGATAAATCAGAGATTTTAAGTTCTCTAAAAAGAATTTCAATTTATGCAAACAAAACTACAAATCAAGTAAGATTAAAAGTTTCTGGATCAGAAATTTTAATTTCCGCTGAGGATTTAGATTTTTCTAATGAAGCCAACGAAAGAATTTCTTGTGAACATGATGGTGATGATATTGAAATTGGATTTAATGCTAAGTTCTTAATTGAGATTTTATCAAATATCCACTCTGATAAGGTAATATTTAAACTCTCAGAACCAAACAGAGCAGGATTGGTATTACCTGAGGATATTGAGGATGAAGAGGATTTGACCATGTTAGTAATGCCTGTTATGCTAAATGACAATGCTTAGTTCATTTCTATATATTTTTTTTAATTTAATTTATTTTTCTAATCCACTAGTAAACACATCTTGGACATATACAAGTGGAGATATCAAAGAAGTAAGAATTTATTCAGATAGATATTTCGTTGTTTCTAAGTACAATACCGAAAATAATTCTTTTATAAGTGCTGTAGGAGGAATTTATTCATTTAATGAAGGTTATATTGAGATACTAGAATTTGATTCATCTGACTCCACAAACGTTGGTGATACAGTGTTTTATAAAAAAGTAAAAGTTGATGTGAGGAATGATTCAGGAAAAATGTCACTAGATGGTATGAAGTATATAAAAAATATTGGTGATATTCAATTAGCAGGATCCTGGTTGATGAGTGGAATTGAAAGAAGAGGAGAGATGAGAATGAGGGATGTTAATAGACCTAGAAAAACGATGAAAATGCTAGCAGGTGGGAGATTTCAGTGGATTGCTTATGATATCTCAAAGAAAGGATTTTATGGTACTGGTGGTGGGACTTACACTGCTGAAAGAGGTAATTATATTGAAAATATCGAATTTTTTTCAAGAGACTCTAAAACTGTTGGAAAGTCCTTGGGATTTGATTTTGAAATTAAAGATGGAGATTGGCACCATAGAGGGTTTAGCTCTAAAGGAGATCCAAAGTATGAAATTTGGACTCAAAGAAAACAATAATTTTTTGCGCATGTGGCGGAACTGGTAGACGCGCTAGGTTGAGGGCCTAGTGACTTTAATTAGTCGTGGAAGTTCGAATCTTCTCATGCGCACTTATTCAAATAAATCTGAAATTTTAAGAGCTATACTCATATCCCCTTCAATTATTATATCACCACTAATTAATGCCATAGATGTATTGAGTTCCTTTTTTATTAACTTCTCGAAGTTTGAGTTACTTATTTTAATTGAACAATCGGACTTAAGATCTAAATTATTTATTTCTATTTTATCTTTAGTATCATCCACAAAGACAACACCATCATCAAATTCAAATTTTAATTTACAATCAAGCTTTTTATTTTTTTTGGAGCTGATTTTATTAAAAAAAAGAGTTATTTCATCTAATTTCATCTTTTACTCAATTTTATTTCATAAAGACTTGGCCACCACTTGCCAGTTATATATACTGTATTACTTTTTTCGTTAAATGCGATTCCATTCATTACATCTATATTTTTATAGTTTTTCTTATTCATTATTTTTTCAAGATTTATGTAATTTTCAACCAAACCGCTTAATGGATTTATTACTGCAATTTTATCCTGTCCATAAATATTTGAGAAGATTTTCCCGTTAATATATTCTAATTCATTTAATGATTCAACCTTACCTGAGTTATCATATACTTGAATTTCTTTATTTATTTTAAAGTTTGATGGATCTATAAATTTAATTTTTTCAGAACCATCGCTCATTATTAATTCTCTCTCATTATTTGTTAACCCCCATCCCTCAGTGCTGTATTCAAATGTATCTAAAAGTGCTAAAGTATTTTTATCGAAAATTAATCCTTTATTACTTTTCCATGTTAACATAAAGAGTTTATCCTCTAAAATTGTTATACCTTCTGCAAACAAATTTGAAGCAATTTTAATTTCTTTGCTAATCACAAATTCATCAGAAGTATATTTTCTTAGGAATGATTTTCCATACTGACCAGAACTTTCATAAAAATGATTTTGATCTAAAATTAATCCTTGTGTATATATTTGGGAGTCGTGAGGTAAAATTTTAATTATTTCATAACCTAATTCTGATGGTTTTTGTTTAGGATATATTGTGATTTGTCTACTATATTTTTCAATTGATTCATCTGCATAATAAACAAATACTCTTAAAGTATTCTTACCATAAATAAAATTTCGATTAGTATATAAATCTATTTTATCAGTAAAACTTAATGTATCGTTTCCATTTATAAGTAAAGATTTTTTAATCTTTTTATTATTATTAATTGTTTTTGAAATTCTTACTTCTACTGTGTCATCGTCATTAAATATTTCAAAGGAAAAGGGAGAATCTATTTTAATGTTTGATTTAATTCTTGGTGATTTATTTTTTATTTCACTATTACAAGATTGAAATAATAAAAATAGACCTAACCAAATATTTATATTTTTCAATATTTTATTTTTTAATAACACCAATCCCTAAATCAGTTATGTTAAAACCTATACCAATTTCTTTATTATCAAAATTTATAATGGATATCTTTCGGAGTAATTCTTTTTTAACAAGGTTAGAAAAGGATCTACTGAGTGAAGCCTTAGATTTTTTAAAAAATTTACATTCTCCTCTAATTATACCTCTCTTGTGATTACCATCTTTTCTAATAAATTTTCTTTTTATTATCTCAAACTTTTTTCTGTTTTCACTTTTATTATTATAGATGTACCTTTCATCATTAATATACTTCTCCTTTGGGGTAATTTTAAAAAAATCAATTAGAGGTTCATAAAAATATATGTGAGCATGTGCGTTTGAATCTAATTCAATTGATCCGTATTCAGTGATTGTCTCAAAATCTGCTTTCTTTTGATTTTTTATTTTAAGAAGATCAGTAATTGATGAGTTAATTATGTCAATTTTTTGATCTTTTTGTTTATTTGATAAAACCTCCTTCTCGATTGCGTCAGAATCAATAGATAAGTTTTCCAGTCTTTTATTTTTAAGACATTTTTTTAAAATTGACCTTTGAAGAGCAGATAAATACAATATTATACTGTTATCGTATAAATGTATCTGAATTATATTTAATTTCCAAAAATTGCACCTCCTCCTTCAAAATCTGATGAATCGAAGTTCCTTCCTCCGCCTCTTCTTTTATTTTGATTTATTCTGTACTGGAGAGATAATCTGAACTCTTGTGTTCTTCTCCAAGCAAACTCTCCTTTGGTAAAAAAGTTATCTCCTTCATTTCCTCCTCTTTCGTATCTTCTTAGTCTTGATTTAGTTAAGTCTCTCACTGTGAAACTAATTGTACCTCTTTTATCACTAAATATATCTTTAGAAAGACTTAGATCTAATCCATAAGATGAAAGATTTTTTCCTTGAGGAGATTCAGATGGTCCTCTATAATCAAATGTTACTTGACCTTCTAACTTATTGTCAAACATTTTTATGTTATTGCTTAATCTGGTTCTCCAGCTGTATGATTTGGAGTAGAAGTTTTGATTTTTGTAAGTTCCATCAGTTTCAGAATTAAAGAAATTGAAGGAACCAGATGTCCTCAACCACTTTGATAAGTCAACTGATCCGTTTACCTCAATACCATATGCATTTGTAAAACCAAGATTTACTGGTTTAAAAACTGAGTATCCGACATCGTTGACATCAAAAATTCTCTCAATCTCATCAGTAGTATATCTATAATATGTTCCAGCATATAGGTTACCAGACTTGAACTCCTTCAGGAACCCTAACTCATAAGAATCAGTTAGTTCTGGTTCAAGAAATGGATTTCCTTCCCAATTGAATCTACCATCACTTAGACCCCAAAATGGATTTAGATCCCAAAATCTAGGTCTACGAAGTCTTTTACTGTAGCTTAATTGAAATGAGGTAGAGGTTGAAATTTCATAAGTGAAAAAAGCTGATGGAAACCAATTTGAATATTTTAGGGAAGTTTCTCTATTGCTCTCTTGCATATATGCATAAAAGTCTGTGTCTTCATACCTTAAACCTAATTGATAAGAAATTTTTCCAGACTTGTTTCCCGCTTGAACATAAAAAGCATTTACATCTTGGTAGTAGTCATAGATATTTGAAGGTGGTATGCTTCTCCACGTCTCGTCAAATAGTTGTTCTGCATAATATTGACTAGACATCTTATCGTATTCCCGTTTGTACCCTAACTCGATTTTACCATTATTGTTATTAAATGGATATGTGTAGTCTAGTCTTATACTCTGATCATATCTTGTTCCCTCTTGAAATGATCTCTGACTAAGATTCCTATTGGGTTCGTCATAGAAACTCGTATTATCTGAGTTATTATCACTCCATGATAAGTTTAGTTTTATATTGTGTCCTCTCTTCTTGAAGTTTTTATTATAGGAAAAACTATAACTCATGTTCTTATCTATATCATCAGATGTCTCAAGTCTGTTGTTTCTTGAAATTTCATCTCTTGAACTATTATAATCTATATACTTATTATTTTCTTCTGATTTCCTATCGCTTTGTCTAGTACCTATTGAAAAAGTAAATATATTATTTCTATTTGGGAAAAAAGAAAAACCTGCTCTCCCACCAATAGACAAGCTATTATTAAACCTATCTCTGTCAGCATAGGTTGAAAAAGTTGTATCTGTTAAATAGAAGTCAGAGTTACTAAAACCACCTCCCTTAGTTTCTCTCTGATTTGCATTTATAGAGGCAAATACTGAAAATTTTGATTTTCTATAATTGAAATTCGTTGAAATTCCATTCTGGGTAGGGTAGCCTGTGTTTATGTTAATAGAACCGTTTAACCCCTTGAGTCTTTCTTTTTTCAAAATTATATTTAATATACCAGATGATCCCTCTGCACTGTATCTAGATGATGGATTTGTAATTATTTCTACCTTATCAATTTCATTACCCTGTAATTGTTTGAAAGCATTTGGGCCATCAAATCCCATCATACTAGCAGGTTTACCATCAATTAAAATCCTAACACTTTGTGAACCTCTTAGACTAATGTTGCCTTCAATATCCAAGTCAATAGATGGAATGTTTTCAAGAATTTCTTCGGCTGTTCCACCTTTATTGCTTAAGTCTTTACCTACGTTAAATACTCTTTTATCTAATTTTAATTCTAAACTACTTTTTTCAGCTCTTACTGTTACACCTTCTAGATTTGTTGCATCAGTTTCTAGACTAATAACTTGTAAGTCAACGTTTCTCTCCTCTCTAGTGAAAGGTATTTTAATTTTTTTTGATTTGTAACCGACATAATTAACAGAAGCAAAAAGTTCTAGATTAGGTCTCTGTCCAGGAGTCATATTTCTATTTTCTCTAATCTTTTTCATCATTTGCATTGGAGATATATCTATCTTAAACTTTCCATTTTCATCAGTTATCCCACCAGAAATTAGAATGGAATCTAATGTCTCTATTGAAATTGTTGCAAAAGATAAATTGTCCGAGGTCTCTAAATCTATTAATCTTCCTTTTACTGTCATATTTGGTTGCTGAAAACTTGATGCGCTACCTCTAGATTGTGACCAGTTTGATCTATTCTGGGCATATACAATCGTAGTTGTAAATAAAAGAAATAATAAAATGTATAGATTTTTCATGTTAAGGTTTAAAAGTCTATACGCAATTAGATGTCATTAGTTTTTTAATCTTGCTCGGCTATGAACTGATTAAAATAATAAGGGATATAAATAAAATTGTTGATAGACTTTGAAAAACTGTCATAATAGAGAAATATTTTAAACTGTTTTGAAGATTCATTTCAGACTTTTTTGATACAATCCAGAAGTAGGAGTCGTTTACGTGAGATATCATCATAGATCCAGCCCCAATAGATAATGTGACCATAACTATGTCAAAATTTGTAAAATTATATTTAGAAATAAGTGGAAAAATTAAAGAACTAGTTATTATCATAGCACTTGTACTTGACCCTTGAGAAGTTTTTAATATAGCTCCAATAACAAAGCATATCAAGCAAACACTTATCAGACTATTATTGATGGAATCAAAAAATAGAGGTAAAATTTCAACAAGCTCTGAGTTTTTAATAATGTTACCAAAGGCACTTCCTGCAGATGTTAATAGAATAATTGGATAAAAATCTTTAAAACTATCAGTAATTATCCTTTTTTTGTTCTCGAAAACCTTAGGTAAAAAAAGGGACATGATTGCACCTATTAGAAGAGCAAAATTAGCGTTACTAAACCTTTTGATAAATTTAACCTCTTCGTTTGATAGATTTAAGCCAATTAATTCCGATAATGTGTTTACACTTATTATTAATAAAGGAATAATTATTACTAAAAATGGTAATATTATTTTCTTGTAATTAACATTAAAATTATAATCGATTTTTATTTTTTTTCTTTTTACTAATCTTGAAGCGAATATTATTGATACTAAAGTCGCAGGAATACTAATTAAAAAACCATATAATATTACATCGCCTATTAATTCAATTGAATTTAAATTATTAAGAATAGCTACGGGACCAGGGGTTGGAGGAATTAGATTATGAGATGTGTAAAGACCACCAGCAAGTGATAAGTTTAAGCTATTTAGTGAATATGTAGCAGTTGAAGATATGGATTTTGTTAAACCGCTTAAAACTAAAAAAGCAGAATCACAAAAAACAACACTTCCTATAAATAAACCAATAATATTTAAAGAGGATAATGTTTTATTTTTAAAAGTATTAATCAGAATTTGACTAAAAATTATTAGAGAGGAACTTTTTTTTAGACACTGACCGATTACACAACTAAGGAATATAATTAGTCCAATTCCATAGAATGAGTTTAAAATCCCTTCAAATATAAATTTCAATATGTCAATTGCTTTTATTTCTAATAATAGTCCAAGAAGAAATGATACAAAGATTAAACTTATGACAGGATGTATTTTATACTTAGCTGATAAAAGTATTATAAGTAATACTGAACCCAATAAGTATAAAAAAATCATGAAGAACGATGAAATGATAATAGATACATAATTGCCATTCTAACAGCAACACCATTTTCTACCTGATCCAAGATGATTGACTTATTTGAATCTGCTACATCACTACTAATTTCAACCCCTCTATTTATTGGTCCAGGGTGCATTATAATTACATCTTTTTTTATCGAATCCAATAGTTTTTTATTTATTCCATAGTATAAGCTATATTCTCTTATTGATGGAAAATATTTTTCGTTTTGTCTTTCTAACTGTATTCTTAAAATATTTGCTACATCGCACCATTCTAGTGCTTCTCTAACATTATTTCCAACTGATACTCCCATATCCTTGATGTATTTTGGCATTAAAGTTGTGGGACCGCAAAGCATAATTTGTGCTCCAAGTTTTTTTAGAAGATGAATATTTGATATGGCAACTCTGGAGTGAGAAATGTCTCCAATAATTGCAATTTTTTTATTTTTAATACTTCCTAATTTCTCAATTATTGAAAATGAATCTAGAAGAGCTTGTGTAGGATGTTCATTTGTTCCATCTCCGGCATTTATGACTGGAATATTTATGTTATTAGCAACAAAGTGAGGGGCTCCAGGATTGGGATGTCTCATTACAATCATATCTACTTTCATAACTAGTATATTATTAATTGTATCTAATAATGATTCTCCTTTTTTAACTGAACTGACTGATGAAGAGAAATTTATTACATCTGCGGAAAGTCTTTTCTGAGCAAGTTCAAATGATAGTTTTGTTCTTGTACTGTTTTCAAAAAAGATATTAGCTACAGTTAGATGTCTTAAAGAGGGAACCTTTTTTATTGGTCTTGACAACACTTCTTTGAATTTTTTTGCTGTATCAAAAATTAAGTTTATTTCTTCTATTGATAGATTTCTTGTTCCTAGTATGTCTTTAGAATTCAAGTTATTCATTTGACTTATTTTTTATAATTATACTATCCTCCTCAAATCCTTGCTCAGTTAAATTAACCTCAACTCTCTCTGACGTTATAGTATTTAATTTTATACCACAATAAGTAGGTTCAATAGGTATTTCTCTACTATAATACCTATCAATTAAAACTAATAATTCAATTTTTTTTGGTCTTCCAAAATTCATTATTCCTTCCATTGCTGATCTTACAGTTCTTCCAGTAAATAATACGTCATCAACTATAACAACATCTTTACCATCAACTGAATCAGTTATTCTTGTCTCTCTTGCAGTTGGCACGTCATTGGATCTAAAGTCATCTCTGTAGAAAGTAGTATCTAAATAACCAGTATTTACTTCTTTACTTAAGTTTTTTTCTAATTTAGATTTGATTCTTTCAAGGAAATATACCCCTCTTGGTTGTAATCCAACTAATATAAAGTTTTCAACGTTTTTATGATTTTCAATAATTTGTTGACAGAGGCGATCTATTGTGATTTCTAACCTTTTACTATCAAATAGCTTAGAAATATTTGTCATTTATTTACAAATATAGATTCATTTTCCAAATATTTTAAACTAATCAATGATTTCAATTTTATTTATGAAGAAGACCCTTTTTCTATCATTATTAATTTTCTTTACGTTTTGAATTCCATAGGTTATAAATACCTTATTACCTAGATGATAAGTTCCCTCAGGATTAGTTTCAGTTTTGATTGTAGTTTCATTATCAAAAGTTTCTATATCATATGTATACTCTTTGTCCTCAGCTGCTATTTTATTGAAGTGTTTACTTATAAATATTTTTCCTTTGTTTACATAACTTGATAAATGATAATCATTTCCAAATATGTATTCTATATATTTTTTTTTCTCAAATGTCTGCAATTGATCAATCTTCTTGGCGTGTGTTCTAACTATTTCTCCATCATAGTCAAAAGATAAGATCATAAAGTAGTTATGGAGATATCCACCAAATCTTGGGTTTATTTTTCTATCATATGTTCCAGAGTATGTATTATAAAATGGGATATATTGGTAATTACTGAAGCCATCATTATTATCATCTGACTTTAGTGATTCTATGGTTAATAAAATTTTATTATCGTATATTGATAATGAGTCTATGTAAAACAATTCTCCAATTCTAAATTTACTTCTTTTAGTTTTTTTATAGTTAGTAAGAGTTGTTATAGAATTTAAATTTTCAAAAAGGTGAACTTTTTGACTTACTGCCATATTATTATCTAATTTATTGTATTGTACTCCAACTGATTCTTTAGATCTTTTGTTGCTAAGTATAGATATTGCGTATTTGTTTTCTAAAAATCTAGTTTCAATTACTGAGAAATCTTTATTTTCAATCCTTATTTTATCTCTTGAATTCCCATTCAAATCATATACACTTCTGGAAATAACTTTTAATCCATTTGAATTATCCTCTGACACTATTACACCGAAAGTTGATGAATTTATTTTATTGATTTTTAATACATTTTTATCATAATTCATGAACTCATAGATATTATTGAGTTGATTATTATCAATATTATAGATACTAATTAAATTTTTTGAATTATTTGTCTTTGATAGAAAAACAAAGTAATTCCTAAAGTATAATACTTTTTTCACCTCAAGGCTCAGAGGAAAATTCATTTCCTGATAAATGATATTTCCCTTTTGAGATGAATATTTGATGATTAAATATTTTTTGTCGTTTGAATAGTTCCTTTTGAAAAATAAATGGAAGTCACCTTTATATTCATCAATTTTATTTATAAAATATGATCTATCAAGTGATATGGTTGTATCGTTTATAGATTTAAAATTATAATCTAGCAGCTTTATATTCCATTTTAAATCTTTTTCACTTTCATTTTCTCTCAATAAAAAGATATGATCTTTACTTACAGATAAGTAATTATTCCTATTTAAAAAATCTATTTCAAATTCAATTCTCTTTTTTTGATCAATTATACTTTCTAAATTATCTTGAGACTTAAGATTTGAAAGAGTAAGTAAATTTGATATTAATAAAAGGAATAAAGTATTGAAAATTTTAATCATCCGTTTATCATCTCTAGGTGATGTTGTTTTAACAACTCCTGTACCAAGGTTATTGAGGAAAAAGTTTCCAAATAGTGAGATACATTTCATAACAAAGTCTGAATACTCAGACATATATATTAACAATAATAATGTAAATAAGGTTATTAATCTTGAGCAAAACTTAAAAAAAACAATCAAATTTTTAAAGTCTGAAAAGTATGATTTAGTTATTGACCTTCATAATAACTTAAGATCAAATATTATAAAGTATTCATTATCAGTTAAACATTTCACCTATAATAAACAGTCTTTTGCAAGATGGCTATTTTCAAATTTGAAGATTAAGTTAGTAATAAAGCATATTACTAAATCGTATATTGAAACGTTGAATAATCTTGATATTAAAGATGATGATAAAGGACTAGATCTTTTTTTACACGAGAAAGATTTATATGATCTTAATAAGATGCCAAATGAATTCAGAAATGGTTTCTATGTCCTTGTCCTTGGTGGAAAATATAAAACCAAAAGGTTACCTGTTGAGAAATCGATTGAATTATGTGATAAGATAAATAGACCTATTGTCCTTATTGGTGGAAAAAATGAATATTCTGATTCATTAAAAATTGAAAACTTTTTCAGAAAAGAAAAAGACGATGATGATGTTTCAGATATACTAAATAAGAGAACTACAATACACAATTTATGCGGTAAACTATCAATATTGGAGTCTGCATGGATTTTAAAATTATCAAATGTTGTTTATTCAAATGACACTGGCTTTATGCATATAGCATCTGCATTGCAAAAGAAGGTGGTTTCTATTTTTGGTTCCACGCATCCTTCTTTAGGTTTTTTTCCTTATAAAACTAATTTCTATGTATACCAAAATACTAATCTTAGTTGCAGACCATGTACAAAAATTGGATTAAATAGATGTCCTGCAGGCCACTTTAAATGCATGAATGAGATAAAATTTGATCATATAATATTATGAAAAAATTGATTGTTGTAAGACATTCAAAATCATGCTGGAAAGATAGTAGCCTATCGGATTTTGATAGACCATTAAATAAAAGAGGAAAAAGAGATGGAAAAAAGATGTCTGAGTTTTTATCTAAATGTATAAAATCTATAGACCTTTTACTTTGTAGTTCATCAAATAGAACCATCTTAACTTCAAAATATTATAAAGATTCATTACAAATCAAGAACTCAATTTTTACTGAAAGTCTTTATCATGCATCAAAAAAAGAAATTATTGAAAATTTCTATAACATTGATTCTTCAGTAAATTCAATTTTACTAATTGGTCATAATCCTGGACTTACAGAATTCATAAACTTTTCAACTGATGAAAATCTTTTTAATTTACCGACAACTGGAACGGTTATAATTGAATATCCTATTGAAAAGTGGATAGAATTAGAATACGTATCTGGTAAAGTAAAACTAATGAAATTCCCAAAACAGATTTAATTATAAAATATATTCACTTAAATCCTTATTTTGAGTAATTGAGTTTAATTTATCTTCAACCATTTTTTTGGTGATTACAACTTTTGCATTAGGTCCGATTTTTTCAGGAATGTCAAATAGAATTTCATTAAGTAATTTACTCATTACAGTATGAAGTCTTCTTGCTCCAATATTTTCTATTTCAGAATTTATAATAAAAGCCTTATTTGAGATTTCTTTTAATGCATCATCATTAAAAATTATTTCGACATTTTCGGCTTTTATTAATGCCTTATATTGTTTTGTTAGAGAATTCTTTGGTTCACATAATATCTTAAGAAAGTCTTCCTGGGTTAAATTATCTAGTTCAACTCTTATAGGAAATCTACCTTGAAGTTCTGGAATTAAATCAGATGGTTTGGAAAGATGGAAAGCACCTGCAGCGATAAATAATATGTGGTCAGTTTTTATGACTCCATATTTAGTGGTCACTGAAGTCCCTTCTACAATAGGAAGAAGATCTCTCTGTACACCTTCTCTACTTACGTCAGGACCGCCGCCTTTACTGGAGCTTCCACTTATTTTATCAATCTCATCTATAAATATTATTCCAGTATTTTCCGCTTTATTTATTGCCTCCTCTTTGACCTCATCCATGTCTATAAGTTTTGAAACCTCTGACTCTAATAATATTTTCTTTGCTTCTCCAATAGTAACTTTTCTTTTCTTATTTCTCTTAGGCATCATGTTGCTTATCATATCTTGAAGATTTATCATTGAAGACTCGTCCATCATTCCGCCACCAATCATACCAATTCCAGAATTATTAGGCTTTTGAACTGAGATTTCTATTTTTCTATCGTCAAGTTCTCCATTTTTAATTTTTTGTTTGAATTTATCTCTGGTTTTCTCATTTATTTCCTTATCAGTATTATTTTCTTTCTTCTCAAGACTTAAATTGATGTTTGACTGAACTTTATTAACTGGTGGAATTAATATATCGAGAATTAGATTATTTACACTTTCTTCAGCCTTCACTTTTACTTCTTCTTTCTTGATGGTTTTTACTAGATTGACAGATTGTTCAACAAGGTCCCTCACCATACTTTCAACATCTCTTCCTACATAACCCACCTCGGTAAACTTTGAAGCTTCAACCTTAGTAAATGGAGCATCAGAAAGTTTTGCTAACCTTCTTGCAATTTCAGTCTTTCCAACACCCGTAGCACCGATCATTAGAATATTATTTGGAATTATTTCATTCTTAATCTCATCATTAACATTTAATCTTCTCCACCTATTTCTCAGAGCAATTGCAACATTTCTTTTGGCTTCCTTCTGGCCAATTATATATTTATCTAGCTCATTTACAATTTCTTGAGGAGTCATATTTTTTATGTTTTCCATAATCTAAATTTAAAGTCTTTTTAAGTTATAACTTAAAGATATTGCGTTAGTACTTGAAATAGAGTTTATCATCACTCTTGAATAATTAATAATAAATCTACTTAGTAATAACTCAATACCATACGATATGCCATTAATTTTAGTTGAGTTTGGCAATTTCATATTATTATTTATTTTGTGATTGTAACCCAATTGAATACTCATAAATTTTGAGAGAATACCCTCTAATCCAATAGATATATTATTATTTTCTATGCTTTTAACATAATATCTGTAAGTTACTGAAAACCTTAAAGGCATGTATTCTGGTTTAATAGTACTTCCTAAATTTATGTTGAAAGGAATTATATCTTCTTCGTAAAATATCAACCCAAAATTTTTTATTACTAGTCCAAAATTTATTTTATTATTTGTAAATGGTGAATAAATTGCCCCAGCATCTATTAGTATACCAGTTTTTCTTTCCTCAAATAATTTAGAGTAGAAATAATTCAAATTTGATCCTACTATGAAATTATTAAGTTTTAAAGATTTTGAAAATGAAAGCAACAATTCTTTTGGATAAAAATTTCCATTGAAATTACCTGATTGATCATAAAATTTAAATTTACCATGAGAAAAATATTTTACTCCTATTCCAAAGTTCCCTAAAAATGATGAGCTGTCAGTAAAAAGAATACTTGATGAATTTATATCACTTATGTAGTTAAGATAATTTATTGAAACAACTTTATTGCTTTTATATGTAAATGCTGGATTAGATAAGAAATAATTATTCTTTTCGTTTAATGAGACATTGTTTCCTCCTAATGCTCCAATTTTTGAGTTTTCACTTGTCTCAAGGAAATTAATTAGACTATTTTGTGAAAATAAATTTGAATTAATAATTAATCCAACAACCAAAAGATATTTGGACAATGCCAAGAGAGTAACATTTAATTATATAAATAGTTTATAAATATCATTAAGGATAACGTAAGACATTAGTCCCAATAGTATTATAACTCCAAATCTTGTTGAATATTCTAAAAACTTTTCAGAGGGTTTTCTACCGCTAATCATTTCGTAAAGAATGAAAGTTGCGTGACCTCCGTCCAAAGCTGGTATTGGAAGAAGATTCATAAAGGCAAGTACCATTGATAATAATCCAACTATTCTCCAGAAATTTCCCCAGTCCCACGTTGATCCAAAAATTTGAGCTATTCCAATTGGTCCACTTAAATTTTTTGATGGATCTATATCGCCAGAAAACATTTTCCCAAAAGCTTTAATATTGACAAATACAGTTCCGAAAGCCCTTTCAGTACCAATACCAATTGACTCAGAAAGTGAATAACTTTTCTTACTAAAATTTAGAGGTTGATTCATCACCATAATACCAATTTTACCATCTTTATTTATTTCAACAACTTTATCAATATTATTATTATCTCTGCTTACAGTAAGTTGGACAATTGAACTTTTGTTTTCTTCAAGAATATTTTTTAGTTCTATAAAATCAATTATTTCTGTATCATCAACTTTAACAATTTTGTCGCCTTTAATAATTCCAGCTGTATATGCGTTATTGTCAGAAAAAACACTATCAATATAGAAAGGAGTCCTTGCCTTTAAAAAAGATGATAGCGCCTCTCTACTATTCATCTTATTTATAAAGTTGTTAGGGAGTTTGAGTTTAATTATTTCATTATCTCTAAGAACCTCAAACGATGCATTATCATCAAAGAATAGATTAGGATCAAATAAGTCGGAATCTCTTTCCCAATCGTTTCCATTTATTTTTAATATCTTATCACCTGTTTGGAACCCAACTTCTTTACCCAGCTCAAGAGCTAGTATTCCGTTTTTGTTAATTTCATCTTTAGATAAGAAAGTGTCACCATTACTGTATGTCATCACAGTAAATATTATCAAACCTGTTATCACGTTAAATATAATTCCACCAAGCATCACAATCATTCTTTGCCATGCTGGTTTCGATCTGAATTCCCACTCTTCAGGCTCTTCGTTAAGGTGCTCAGTATCCATTGACTCGTCAATAATTCCCTTAATTTTAACAAAACCACCAAGAGGAATTGAACCTAGTCCATATTCTGTTCCTTTGTATTGGAAGCTGAAAATTTTTGGTGGAAATCCAATGAAATATTTTTCAACTTTCATTCCAAATGTCTTAGCAGCTATAAGATGACCAAATTCATGTATTCCAACAATTATGGATAATGCAAGAATCATTTGAATAGCCATTATTAACCCATCCATATTAGAAGTTTTTTATCATACTATTTGTGTACTCTCTAGTCAACCTATCTGTTTCAATAAGTTGATCTAAATTTGGATTTGCAATATAGGATATTTTGTTTAAAGAGTCCTCAATTATAGATGTCATGTCTAAAAATTTAATTTTTTCTTTTAGAAATGCAGATACAACAATCTCATTGGCAGCATTCAAAATGCATGGGGCATTTCCCTCTTTTTTAGCTGCTTCAAAAGCTAATCTCAAATTATTAAATGTCTTGTAGCATGGTTTTTCAAAATTTAGTGACGAATCAATAAAATTATATCTTTTGTAAGAATTAGATAACCTCTTTGGATACCCTAAAGCATATTGTATTGGAAGCCTCATGTCGGGTTCTCCGAGCTGTGCAATTATTGATCCGTCCTTAAATTGGACCATAGAATGAATTATTGACTCAGGGTGAATGATCACGTCAATATTTTTTATATCTACATCAAACAAGAATTTTGCCTCTATTACTTCTAAACCCTTGTTCATTAAAGTTGAAGAATCAATGGTAATTTTTTCACCCATTTCCCAATTTGGATGATTTAATGCTTCTTTCACAGTGACTGTATTCAAGAAATCTATATTTTTTCCTCTAAATGGTCCTCCAGATGCAGTTAGTATAATCTTTTCTAAGTCTCTCTCATCTTCACCATTTAAACATTGAAAAATTGCTGAGTGTTCAGAATCAACTGGTAAAATTTTTGAATCATTATTCTTAACTAGATCGAGAATATTTCTTCCAGCAATAACTAATGTTTCTTTATTAGCTAATGCTATATCTATATTATTTTTAATTGCATTGATTGTAGGTATTAGACCTGACTTTCCAACAACAGCAGTAACTACCGTATCTAATTCACAGTATTTTGAGAAATCGTTAAGAGAACTCTCTCCATGAAAAATTTCAATTTTTGAGTTTTTTATTAATTTATTAAGTTTTTCAACTTTAGAAGAGTCACATATTATAACAACCTTTGGTTGAAATTTATTTGCTTGTTCAGCAAGTAGCTTATAATTAGAATTTGCAGATATTAAATCTAAATTGAAAATGTCTTTATTTTTTTCTATTACTTCTAGGGTTTGTTTTCCTATCGAGCCAGTTGATCCTAATACTGCGATTTTTCTCATTAGTTTATTTTCTTAATTTTTTCAATTATTGAATTATCATTTGAAATCCTGGGTACTTTATTTTGTCCTCCTAATTTTCCAATTGATTTCATAAAATTAATGAATGATTTTTTTTTAGCTTGATTTACTTTTAACCTACTTATCACTTTATCATTTATAAGGTCCTTATAGTATATATTTCTCTTTTGCATATTTTTATCTAATTCTTTTTCAAATTCGCTCATATTCTTAGGTGGTGTCTTAAATTCAATTAACCACTCATGGTGTGATTTTGATCTTTTGTCTATAATTTTTGGACCGACAGTATATTCAGTTATTTCTACTTCTCTGAATTTTTGACATGTTATTTTTAATGATATCTCAACATCTTCAACAATTACGTGCTCTCCAAAAGCAGAAATAAATTGTTTTGTTCTACCTGAAACGCGGATTTTAAATGGATTTAAGTTGGTGAACTTTATTGTGTCACCTATGTTGTATGACCAAAGACCGGCATTAGAAGATATAATTAATGCATAATTGGTGTCTAATTTTACATCCTTGATAGAAATCCTTCTTGGATCTTTATTTTTTAATTCATTTACTTCAACAAATTCATAAAAAATACCTGAATTTATTTGAAGCAATAGATCTTCTGAATCTATATCATTTTGATAGGCAAAAAACCCTTCACTGGCTGGAAAAGTCTCCAAAGTATCAATTTCTTTTCCTATTGAATTAAAAAGGTTTTTTTTATAAGGTTCAAAATTTACTCCACCATGACATATAAGATCTAAATTTGGAAAAATTTGATTTATTTTCTTTCCTGTTTTTTCGATAATTATATCAAAAAACATTTGGATCCAAGGAGGTATTCCGCCTATAATTCTTAGATCTCTGCCGATTGTTTCTTCAGCAATTTGATCAATTTTTTTTTCCCAATTTTGGATTTGATTTGTTTTCTTATTTGGTAATGATTTCTTTTTGAGAAGAAGGGGTTTGTGATGATTAACAATTCCTGATAATCTCCCTATTTTTATTTGGTTTTTCTCTTCAAGATCTGGTGATCCTGATAGAAACATTACCTTGCCAAGAAAAGGTTTTATTTTCTTTTTTTTTAAGTAGTAATTGTACAGAAGGTGCTTTGCCGAATTTATATGGTTTGGAAGTGATTCTTTGGTAATAGGAATGAATTTTGTTCCGGAGGTTGTACCTGAAGTTTTGGCAAAATATAGTGGTCTCCCTGGCCATGTTATATCTTCTTTTCCTTCTCTTACATAATTAATATAAATTTTAAAATCCTCATAATCTCTAATTGGAACATTTAATTTATACTTTTCATAGTTATCAATTTTATTGAAGTTATGATCAATACCGAATTTTGTATTTTTAGATTTCCTTAATAAATTCTTAAAGATATCATACTGGATATTTATAGCTTCTGAGTTCGAAAATCCTTTTGGAGAGTAGGACTTATCAATTTGACTTATTAAATAGTTTAAAAACATAATGTGATTTAATTAAGATAAGTTTCATCAAATACCCAAGGAAATTGGTAAATATTGTGTGAACTAAATTGATATTCTTTTTTTGATTTCTTCTACGTTTTTTCTGAAGATATTATCTGTATCAATCATATCATTAACAGATTGAACAGCATGTATTACAGTGCTATGATCTCTACCCCCAAAATGAAATCCAATTGATTTTAAAGAATTATTTGTAAAATCTTTTGAAAAATACATTGCAACCTGCCTTGCAATTACTATTTCTTTTTTTCTTGCTTTATCTTTCATATCATCAATACTGATATTAAAGAATTTGGATACAACTTCTTGTATATAGGCAATATTTATTTCCCTGTTGGTATCCTTAACTATCTTACTTATGATGGATTTTGCTAAATCAAGATCTATATTTTTTTTAGTGATTGTTGCATGTGCAAGAAGAGAAATTAGTACACCTTCAAGCTCTCTAATATTTGTATCAACTTGAATTGCTATGTAGTTTACTATCTCTTCAGAAATTTTAATATTTTCATTCTTTATTTTAGCTTTTAGAATATTTAGCCTAGTGTCATAATCTGGTTTTTCTAATTCAACTGTTAGTCCAGATTTAAATCTACTTATTAATCTCTGCTCAAGTCCATCTAAACTCAAAGGAGACTTGTCTGCAGAGAGAATTATTTGTTTGTTGTTAAGGTTTAATTGATTGAAAATATGAAAAAATACTTCTTGTGTTTTTTCCTTACCCTTAAAAAATTGGACATCGTCGATTATTAAACAATCAACATTTATATAAAACTTTGTAAAATCTTTAAGCTTATTTTCCCTCAAAGAGTCTATAAATTGATTTGCAAATTTTTCTGATGTTACATAATAAACTGATTTTTGATTGTCTTTAGAAATTTTATTTCCAATAGACTGAATTAAATGAGTTTTTCCTAGACCGACACCACCATAAATCATGAGGGGATTGAAAGGATTATCACCAGGGTTTTTACTAATTCTTTTCCCAGCGGCTCTAGCTACACTGTTACATTTTCCAGGAATAAAATTCTTAAATCTGTAGTTTTTATTTAAGTTGTCAAATTTGGTTTCATTTATAACTTCTTTCTGTGGACTGTTTCTAATTTCGCTCTTTTTTGAATGAACTTTTAACTCAGAAACTACATACTCTAACTTGAGATTTTTACCAATGACTTTTTTTATGGATTCATCAAGTAGTTCGAGATAATGCTCCTCAAGCCACTCGTAGAAAAATTTAGATGGAACTCTTAGGGAAATTGTAGATGAGCTTATTTCAACTAGTTCAATTGGTTTGAACCATGTTTTGTATTGCTGATCATTAACTTTATCTTTTATAAGAGACAAACATTTCTCCCAATGCTTTTCTTGCATTTTAAATTATTAGTGGTTTATAAAATTTGCTATTTGTAAAATAGGGAGTCAAATATTAATGATTTTTCTTAATTAAAAAAATTTTTTTTTCATTGACTTTTTAATATCCAATCTTAATGAATTATAAGGCATCTTTTTTTAAAAAAATCTTTGAATAGTACAATAAATTTTTTTTCTAATTTTATCAGACTAAATTTGGTTTTTCATTTTTAAATATGTGGTATCCAGCATCAATAACTTCTATTGACAAAATAACAAATCAAACCTGGAAATTTGTGATAGAGCCAAATGAAAAATTTGATTTTATACCGGGCCAGTTCATTCAGCTAAAGATAGGTGAAACCAAAAGAAGCTATTCAATAGCATCCTATGATCCCAATAATAATTTCTTTGAATTATTAATTGTTAAACTTGATGGCGGAGCCATGACAAAAATTTTATTTGAGGATATAAGTCCCGGCGAAAAGATTGAGATTAAAGGACCGATAGGAAGATTTACATTACCAGAAAATATTGATAGAGATATTTTTTTAATTTGTACAGGTACAGGTTTGGCACCATTTAGAAGCTTCCTTCATTATATAGATAAAAAAAATATATCAACTAAAAGAGTTTTTTTAATTTTTGGAACTAGGACATCTAATGATTTGTTGTGTGTAGATGAAATTAATACTCTTGTTAATAACTTAAAAAATTTAAAATATATACCTGTCTTGTCAAGAGAAAATTGGTCTGGAAAAAAAGGATATGTTCATGATCAATACCTTGATATCATAAATAAAACTGATTTGAATAATCCAATATTTTATCTCTGCGGCTGGAGAGATATGATTAAGGAGGCAAGAACAAATTTAAAAGAACTAGGATACGATTCTAAGAGCATAAAAGTTGAAATTTACGGATAGATGCCAAAAATAAAACATGAATGTGGAATTGCTTTTTTAAGGTTAAGAAAACCTCTTCAGTACTATATTGATAAGTATAAAACACCTAGTTATCCAGTAGGAAAAATGTTTTTGATGATGCATAAACAGAGAAATAGAGGACAAGATGGTGCTGGAGTAGCTTCATTAAAATTAAATACTCAACCAGGTAAAAGATATATTAGTAGATATAGATCTGTTAAGAAGGATTCAATTCAAGATATTTTTAATAAGATTAATAAAAAATTTGAAAAGGCTCTTCTCAATCCTGATTACAATTTGGATGAGAATTGGGTGAAAAATAATATTCCATTCACTGGTGAAGTATGGTTAGGACATTTGAGGTATGGAACTTTTGGAGGAAATTCAATTGAAAATTGTGCTCCAACTCTCAGGCAAAATAATTGGAAGTCTAAAAATTTAATTTTCGCCGGAAATTTTAATATGACCAATCTTGATGATCTTTTTCAAGTATTAGTAGAATTAGGTCAAAGTCCAAAAGAAAAGTCTGATACTGTAACAATACTAGAAAAAGTTGGACACTTTCTGGACGAAGAGAATAATAACATTTATTCTAAATATTCTGATCAGATTGACAAAAAAAATATATCAAAAAAAATTGAGGATGAATTAAACTTAGTAAACGTATTAAAGAATTCTTTCAAAGATTTTGATGGAGGATATGCTCTTGCGGGATTAGTGGGTCATGGTTCATCTTTTGTTGCTAGAGATCCGTCTGGTATAAGGCCTCTATTCTATTTTGCAAATGATGAAGTTATCGTAGCAACAAGCGAAAGACCACCAATTAAAACTGCTTTTCAATGTGATTTTTCTGAAATAAAGGAAGTTGATCCTGGTCATGCATTAATAATAAATAGAGATGGAGATTATTCGCTTAAACAATTCATTGAACCTAATGAAAAAAAAGCTTGCTCATTTGAAAGAATCTACTTTTCGAGAGGAAATGATCCTGATATTTACAATGAAAGGAAGAAACTAGGTAAATTTCTTTTACCCCAAGTTTTTGATGCAATAAATAACAATTTAAAAGACACAATATTTTCATATATTCCTAACACATCAGAGACTTGTTTTTATGGAATGATAGATGGTATAAAAGATCATCTAACCGCCAAGAAGAAGGAAATTTTTATTGATAAAAAATCTTACGATGGTTCTGAAGAGGAATTAATATATCTAAAGACAAGAATTGAAAAGTTAGTTAGTAAGGATGTGAAAATGAGAACTTTCATAACGCACGGTGACTCTAGAAATGAATTGGTATCGAATGTCTATGATACAACATACGGTATTGTCAAAAAAAATAAAGATTCAATTGTTATAATTGATGATTCAATAGTTAGGGGCACAACACTAGAGAAGAGTATTTTGACTCTTTTATCTTCTCTTGAAGCTAAAAAAGTAATTTTTGTATCATCTTCTCCTCAAATTAGATATCCTGACTGCTACGGAATAGACATGAGTAAAATGAATCAATTTGTTGCTTTTAGAGGTTTAATAAGATTAATTAAATTAGATAAAAAGGATCAATTAATTAAAGAGGTATATGATAAATGTAAAGCGTCTCTATCGTCTAAAAATCCAATTAATCATGTTAAGGAACTATATGATCTTTACACATATGAGCAGATATCTGATTCAGTTTCAGAGATAGTTAAACCTAAAGGATTTAAATCTGAACTTAAGATCATTTATCAGACAATTGAAAACCTAAATAAAGCTTGTCCAGACCATTTAGGAGACTGGTATTTTACTGGAGATTATCCCACATTGGGTGGAAATAAAGTTGCAAATAGATCATTTATGAATTATTGTGACGGAATTAGTAAAAGAGCATACTAAACTGAGAAGCTTTCTCCGCATCCACATGTTCTAGTTGCATTAGGATTTTTAAATTGAAATCCTTTACCATTCAATCCATCACTGAAATCTAATTCTGTTCCAAGAATATAGAAAAGGCTTTTTTTATCAACTATAATTTTTGTACCGTTGTCCTCAAAAAATTGATCATTTTCTGTTGTTTTATCATCAAACTTTAAGTCATATAGTAGACCAGAGCACCCTCCTCCTTTAACATTAACTCTAACATTATGTTTACTTGAAAAGTTTTCAGAATTTCTGAGCTCTTCAAGCTTTTTTGCAGCCTTATCTGTAATTTTAATCATTAATACAAAATTATATATTAATTATAAAAATTTTGAGTTTAAATGGATATATATCAACTAGGAGAGTTTGGTTTAATTGATGAAATCAAAAAAAAATTTCCATGTAAAAATGATTCATCTTTGATTGGAATCGGAGATGATGCTGGAGTAATAAATTTTCGAGGAAAGGATACAGTTGTTTCATCAGACATGTTGATTGAAGGAGTTCATTTTGACTTAACTTATTTTCCTATTAAGCATCTTGGTTATAAGTCTGTAATTGTTAATCTGTCAGATATTTATTCTATGAATGCAATACCTTCTCAAATTATCTTAAATATTGCAGTGAGTAGTAAGTTTAGATCTGATGCTATTTTAGAATTCTATGAAGGAGTCAAAATTGCCTGCGATGAATATAATATAGATTTGCTCGGAGGTGATACGTCATCATCAATTTCAGGGATGACAATTTCCTGTACGGCATTGGGATCAATTGAAGAAAAAAAAATAGTAAGAAGAAACGGAGCAAAGGCTAATGATGTGATTTGTGTTTCAGGCGACCTTGGAAGATCATATGTTGGTTTAAGAATTCTTCAGAGAGAAAAATCAAATTTTATTAAAGATCCAAAAAATCAACCTAATTTAGAAAAATACAAAAATATTATAGAAAAACAGTTAAGGCCAAAGGCAAGAGGAGATATCATTGATCATTTTTTAAAAAATGATGTAATCCCTAATTCAATGATAGATATTTCAGATGGGTTATCATCCGATCTAATGCATTTAAGTGATTCTTCAAATCTTGGATTCAAAATTTTTGAAGAAAAACTACCGATTTCAAATGATGTGATGACAACGGCAAAAGAACTTGAAATAGATTATTTATCTTCAGTTTTAAATGGGGGAGAGGAATATGAATTATTGTTTTCTTTAAGTCCTGAAGATTTTAAAAAAATTGAAAATGAATCTTTAATTCCAATTGGCTTTTTTACTAAGAATAGTAATAAAATTTTAGTAAATAATGATGGGAGTGAAGATGAATTAAAATCCTTTGGTTGGAAACATTTTAGTTAATCACCTCTGTAAAATATATATTTTTCATTCCTGTAAAGTATTCTGCTGAATCTATTCTATCAAATATTCCAAAAATAGATGATCCACTTCCTGATAAACTAACAAATTTTGCACCTCTGTCAATAAAATTATTTTTAATTTTTTTGAGACTTTTAATTTTTTTCATAGCAAAGGGTTCAAAATCATTTTTCACATACTTATCCCAATTTTCTAAATTCTCGTTTTCTAATACTTCTTTTAAATTATAATTTCCCTTTTTTGGTTTGATTGTGTTGTAAGCTTCTGCCGTAGATATTTTTTCATTTGGACAATATATTATGATATATTTATTATTCATATCAATATTTATTTTATCAAGGATATTACCGGTACCTGTCACGTACTTTATTTTATTATCAATGAAAAAAGGACAGTCACTACCTATTCTATTCGCAATCGAGTGAAGATTTTTTTTTGAAAGTTTTGATCCATTTTCTGCGTTTAAATATTTTAGTAAGATTGCGGAATCTGATGATCCTCCACCTAACCCTGATCCAATAGGTATATTTTTATGTAAATGAATCTTATAATTCTTCCTTTGAGGTAAATTGTTAAGAACTTTTAAAATCAAGTTGTCCTCCTCTTTACATTTAATAGGAATACCTGTTTCTATTAATTTAGATGAATCTGATTCTTTAACTTCAATTATGTCAAATAGGCTTACAGGACAGAAGCAAGATTCAATATTATGATATCCAGATTTTAATTTTTCTGTGATATTTAAACCAATATTTATTTTGGCATTAGGATATAGAAGCATTTCTTAACTAAAATCTTCAATGATATCTTCTGAAATTCCAGTTGATGAAAATCCACCATCGTGAAATAAATTTTGCATTGTTATTTTCTTACTCATGTCAGAAAATAAAAATATACAATAATTTGCACACTCATCAGCTGTTGCATTACCCAAAGGAGACATTTTCTCAGCATAATTAAAAAATGCTTGAAATCCACTAATTCCGGATCCAGCAGTAGTTATGGTTGGGGATTGCGATATAGTATTAACTCTTGAATTATTAAGCTTACCAAGTCTGTAACCGTAGCTCCTGGCTATTGACTCAAGTAATGATTTTGCTTCTGCCATGTCTGAGTAAAAAGGAAAAGTTCTTTGAGCGGCGACGTATGATAATGCAACCGATGAGGACCATTCATTTAGAACATTATTTTTCTCTGCAACTTGAAGCATTTTATGAAAGGAAATGGCCGAAACATCTAAAGTTTTATTTAGCCAATCGTAATTAAGGTCACCATATTCCTTTTTTTTCCTAACGTTTGGAGACATACCAACTGAGTGCAGTATAAAATCTATTTTTCCATTCATTTTAGATAATGATTTTTCATATAAATTTTCAATTTCTTCAATTGATGTAAGATCAGCTCCGATTACTTCTGCATTGCACTTTTCACCTAGTTCATTAATTTTCCCCATTCTCATAGCCATTGGCGCATTAGTTAGTGTAAATTCTGCACCTTCATCATGGCATCTTTCAGCGACTTTCCATGCTATAGAACTTTCATCGAGAGCACCTGAAATTATACCTTTTTTCCCTTTTAAAATCATTACTTAAAAATTAAAAATTCCTTTTAGAGCAAAGTAAGGGATTATTATATAAAGTATAGTGTCTCTAACAAAATAAAATACAATAATTGTTGCTATTAACTTTATACCAAACTTTTGAATTGTCTTCTTAAAACCGTTTTCCTGATAATAAATTATATATTCTTTCAAGAAGTTAGGAATTAATTTGTTCTTCAAAGTTTTCATTCTAGCATTTTATTAAATACATCTATATTAGAAGGAGATATCTCACTTAAAATATTGAAAGCTTGTCTCCTTTCTGTTAGGTTTCCACCTTTAAAAATGTTGGTCAACTCATTTGCTTTTGCTTCAATAAATATACTTAGTATGGCTGAATTGAAATTCTTTTTATTTACGCTGTTTAAAGAATTCATTTCATTTAAAATAGTAGATCTTGACTCATCAGGATTACTATAGAAATTGTCCATTCCTTTTATATGATAATTATAGATTGCTTTTCTGACTTTTTCAAATTCTGGATTGAGGAAATTTTCACATATCCAATATCTATTTTTTCTCGAACCAAACTGATCCCAACCCTTGTAACCTGAGTTCTGAGATTGATTTAAGATTTTCCAGGCAGCTTTGAAATTTTCTTCACCTCCCTTTTCTTGAAAAGAATCATAATCAATACCAATTATTAGGTATGCATAGAATGATAAAAGTGAGGTTAAATTATCATTAAATCCATTTTCAACAAATTCAATTGTTTGAGATGGAAAATATTCAAATATCCATTCTCTATCTCCATGGTTAAGTAATATTGTTTCGTATGAGGAGTTGTAAATTGGCCTTGAAGATACTATTTGTACTGTAGCCTCGTATTGATTTGATGAGGGTTGATTTATTATATTGATTATAAAATTACAGTTTATTTTTTCTTGAGAATTAAATTTATCATTGGTCCAAATCTGGCTATTTAGAAACTGCTCTATGTTGGTCTGCATTTCCTCAAAAAGTAATTTTTCTGAAGACTGGAGTTTATCTGTATTTACTAAAACCTTTGAATTTAGTTCCTGACTTAGACTTATTAATGGAGTTGTGTACAATAGAAATAGTACGAAAACTCTTAACATTAGAAATTATTTGAATTATTTAATCTCAGTATTATCTTCCTCTTCTTCACTAGGCTTTCTAAAAAATAACTCATCTTCAACTAACTCTTCAGCAGCAACAGTAGTTGATTTAGGAAGCCTTTCAAAGTATCTTGATATTTCTATCTGCTCTCTGTTTTCAAAAACTTCCTCTAGGTTATCTACATCAGAAGCAAATTCAGCAAGTTTTTCATTTAATTCTTCTTTTTGTGTGGCAGAGAGTTGTCTAGCTCTTTTTCCAATAACTCTAACAGACTTATAGATATTTCCTGTTTTTGATGCAATTTCATCAACATTTAGATGGGTTATTTTTGATTTAATTTTCATGGTATTATTTTTTTTGTGTTGCAAAGTTACTTAATATATTTAAACTTTCAAGGTACATCTTCTCAGCCTCTATCCTATACGTACTTGAGGGATATTCGTCTACAAAATCTAAATATAAATCGATCAAATCCCTAAATCTATCTTCTTGGAGGTTTTGAAAGCTATTTGAAGCTATATTGTATTGAGATAAAATTTTTAAAAACATTCCTTGATCATTAAACTTTGAGTCTGGGAAATCTTTCTTAAAATTTTCTAATGCAATTATAGCTGATTTATAGTTCCTTGTTTTAAAATATTGCTGAGCATTTTCAAAATTTTTTGTTTCCAATTTTACCTGCAACTCATCAATTATCTCGTTAGCTTCTTTTGAAAAATCATTGTATGGATATTTGTTTATAAAATTTTGAATTGCATTTATGGCTTCTACCGTTGTAGATTGATCAAGATTTGAGTTAGGAGATGTTTTATATAAAGAATATGCATATAAATACTCCGCCTCAATAACCCTTTCGCTTCTAGAAAAAAGTTCAATAAAAGATTTAAAATATTTTGCACTAGTTTCATACTGTTCTAGATTATATAGAGAGTAAGCAAAGTAAAAATCAACAATTTCAGACTCTTCACTTCCTTTGACTAGGGGTTTAATATCTTTAAATAAAGTACTTGCTTTAAAATACTTCTCTTCTTCATAGTATTCCATTGCAGCATCTAATTTCTTTTGGTAACCAGTTGACTTCAAAATCTTTCTGTATTCACTACAAGAAGTAAGAATTAGCATTAGGAAAATTTTAAAAAAAAGTAACTTATTTATCATTGCGCAAATATATCTTTTTTCTTAGATAGTAAACGACATCCTGAATGGTTGGTTTCTCACTTTCTCTCCAACGAAAAGATTCAATATATTGGTCATCCTTAGATATTTCATGAGGTGGTATTAATTTTGCTTGAGGATTTTTATAAAATATAATATTACTTATTTCATTTTCCTTAAAATTTAATCTAAGATCACTACAAATAATATAGTTTAAACCTATCATATTTTCCATACTCTCATCAAGAGCATAATATATTGTTTCTCCATTTCCTTTGACATTAATAGATTTTATGTTGTTATTTTCATCAAATTCTGCCTTCATTAATCTTCCTTTTATTTGATTAAAGTTTTTAAGGGTATCTTCTGAGATTATAAAAGCATTTTTAATTAAATTCATCTCTTCTATATTATTTTCATTTAAGATAAAATTTATAGTATCAGACGATATTTGATTTTTGCCATTCCAAACGACTGGATCATTAAACATAGTTATAATAGAATCACTTAGACTAAATTTTATTGAATCAGACCTTCCTGTGAATTGACTTCTATAAAATTTTACATTATTATATGCTTTTAGCATAGTGATGTCTTTGTTGTCTCCGTAGGCCAAGATTGTATCCGACGAAAGATAAAATGTATCATTTTCTATATTTTTTTTGAGTAATGGTTCATCAAAAATTTTTGTTAATTCTTTTTCTCTGTCATAAATACCAGAATTACCTAATATATAATAGTCGGAATCTTTAATTTTTAATTTCACATTCTGATTTGCTTCGTATACCTTTTCTGATTCATTATAACTTATAATATCAGCTTCGAGTATATACTCGTTCGTTTCAATCGTACTGGATGTAAGACTTGTATTTAAATTCGATTCATTATAGCTACCTCCTAATGAATTTATCATGACACTATCATCTGAAATTATTTCTGAGAAACCGAATGTTGTTGCCTCTTTTGTTTCAGTATTATATATCATTGAATCTGAATACATGATATAATCTTTCCCTCGGAATTCAACTTCTTTGGAGAATGAAGATATATTTCTATCACCAAAAAAAATACCATTAATACTCTGAAGATTATTAGTTTCATCTTTTAGGCTCCCTCCATCAAAATATAATCCTTTTTTTTCATCAATATAGTAATCAAGTTTTTGTGTTTTAATCTCTTGTTGATCTTTGACATATATTACGTTTCCTCTCAGTTGAGCAATTTTTTTGTTACCGTCGTATATTAGAATGTTTGAGGTTATTACTGATGAGTCAGAATTATAAATTTTAACATTACCATACGCCTCCATAAGATTTTTTTTGTTGTAAAAATTAGCAGAATCGCATCGAACTTCAGTTTCTCCTTGAATAAAAATTACATTATTAATTAATTTTCTGACAGGTTCTTTATTTATTCTCTGAAATTTTAGCTCATCTGCCTCATATTTAATTTTCTCTCTTTTTTGACCATAAGCTGGTAATGAATAGATAGATATAAAGAAAATTATATATGGAATTATTTTCATTATGTAAAAATAGATAGATAAAACTTTTATTATAATGCAATGATCAATTATTAAATTTGTATTATGAAATTACAACTAGATAAGGAATCATTTTTAAAATTTTTTAACATCAATGATATAGATATTAAAGAAAAATCATTCCTATGTGCGGTAAGTGGTGGGGTTGATTCAATGGTTCTATATGACCTTATGATTAAATGTAATCTTAATTTCTCTGTTGCCTCATGCAATTATAAATCAAGAAAAGAATCAGATAATGAAATCGAAATGATTAAATCTATTTGTGCTGAAAATAAAATTAATTTTTATTCAGAAATATTTAGAATTGATAAACAAAGTACAGGCAAATCTTTTCAAATGTTAGCAAGAGAAAAAAGGTATGAATGGTTTAAAAGTCTTATGAATGAATTTAGTTATGATTATTTGGTCACTGCTCATCATGCAGATGATAACATTGAAACAATCCTACTTAATTTTTCAAGAACAACGGGCTTCAAGGGTTTACTTGGAATTCCTGAATCAAAAAATCAAATTTTAAGACCTATGTTATCTTTTGAGAAAGATATAATAATCAACTATGCAAAAAAAAATAAAATAAAATGGAGTGAGGACTCATCGAACAAGACGAATTTATATAATAGAAATAAAATCAGAAAAAATATTCTCCCAATCCTTAAGGAAATCAACCCATCATTTATCCATTCAATTTCAACATCAGTAAATAGGTTGAGGCTCACTGAAAATTTTATAAATGATAAACTAGATAAGTTTAAAGAAAAATATGTAACTATTGAAGATAATTTTGTCATAATTGATAAATCTTTCATTGTCCATTTGAGAGAGGATTTAATTTTATTTTATGAGTTATTAGGAGAATATGGATTTTCATTTTCTCAAATTGAAAAACACATACCTTCAATTAAAAAGATTAATAAAAAGTTAATTTCAAAAACTCATCAGTTAATAGGTGACAGAAAAAACCTCATAATTACTCCACTTGATTATGAGTTTAATACTAAAATAACTTCAAAAAGTATTAGAGAGGTAAACTGTGGTCATTTCAAAATCAGAGGAAATATTTTTAATAAAGGAGAAATTTCAATTAATAAAAATAAAAAAAACGCTCAATTGGATTATGATAAAATTCAATTTCCTATAACATACAGAAATTATTCTGAAGGTGATTCTTTTTCTCCTTTAGGAATGAGAAATCAGAAAAAGGTATCAAGTTATATTTCAGATATTAAACTAAATTATATTGATAAGATACATCAGCTTGTTCTTGAAGACAATCAAAATAATATTGTTTGGCTTGTTGGACAACAGATTAGTGATAAGTATAAAGTAGATAATTACACAAAAAAGATTTTAAATCTTGAAATAATTTAATTTTTTATAGGATGGTTTTACTCATCTTATCTAATTTTGATTAAAATAAATAATATGAAAGTAACAGTTGTAGGAGCAGGAAATGTTGGTGCTACGTGTGCTGATGTCTTAGCTTATAGAGAAGTATGTAATGAAATTGTTTTGGTTGATATAAAAGAAGGTTTATCGGAGGGAAAATCTCTGGATATATTTCAAAAGGCTCCTATCAATTTATATGATTCAAAAACAACTGGATCTACAAATGATTATACACTGACAAGTAATTCAGACGTTGTTGTAATCACATCTGGCTTACCAAGAAAACCTGGAATGTCAAGAGATGATCTAATTGGAACCAATGCAAAGATTGTAACTTCCGTAACTGAAAATATTATAAAATATTCTCCTAACTGTATTATAATCATTGTTTCTAATCCTCTTGATGTTATGACATATCAGGCACATTTAACATCAAAATTTCCAAGGGAGAGAATAATGGGAATGGCAGGAATACTTGATACTGCTCGTTTTAGAGCATTTATTTCTGAAGAGTTGAATGTCTCAACAAAAGATATTCAAGCTTTACTACTGGGAGGTCATGGAGATACAATGGTTCCATTACCTAGATATACAACAGTATCTGGAATACCTGTAACTGAGTTGATTGAAGATGAAAAACTGAATGATATCATAGAAAGAACAAAGTTTGGTGGTGGTGAGTTAGTAAAGTTAATGGGAACATCTGCTTGGTATGCTCCTGGTTCTGCAGCAGCTCAGATGGTAGAGGCAATTATAAAAGATCAAAAAAGAATTTTTCCTGTTTGTATTAAACTTGAGGGGGAGTATGGGATAGATGACTGTTATCTTGGTGTTCCTGTAGTCCTAGGTTCAAATGGTGTTGAGAAAGTGATTGAGTTGAATTTAAATTCCGAGGAACTAAAGCTTTTAGAAGAATCTAGACAGCATGTCAAAGAGGTAATGTCTGTTTTAGATAATCTCTAATGGACAAAAGTAAAATACATGAGAGTAATCTCATTAGTAGAGATCTCAGTTGGCTCAATTTCAATTATAGAGTCTTAGACCAGGCAAAAGATTCAAAAAAAAATGTTCTTGAAAGACTTAAATTTCAGTCTATAGTTTCTTCAAACTTTGATGAATTTTTTGAAATCAGAGTTGGTAGCTTATATAACTACATTGATAATAATAAAAAAAGATTCGATTACTCTGGATTGAGAGAATTGCCTTTTAGGGATCACTTGTTAGGAGAGTGTCAAGTTTTCTTTAAAAAATTTTATAAAAATTTTAATGATAAAATTATCCCTGAGATGATTAAAAATTCTATTTATCTCGGCGATATTGAATCATTAGATGAGGAAGGTAAGAAAAAGATTAAGAAATATTTTAAAAAGACAATATTTCCAATGCTTACTCCAATGGTATTTGATAATCTTCATTCATTCCCTATCCTAATGAATAAGGTTTTAATATACGGTGTTGTAACAAAATCATCAGACAACACTAATAAAAGAAAAATATCATTTATTCAAATACCTGTAAACATTCCAAGATTTTTTGAATACAAGATTGACGAAAAAATTATATTTATTCCAATCGAAAAAATCATTCATAAATACATTAAAAAGTTTTTTAGGAATGTGACGATTGAATCAATATCTCTATTTAGAATAATAAGAAATGGAGACTTTACTTTAGAAGAATCAGAGGATATTGAAACCAATTTTCTGGAAGAACTCAAGCAAAAATTAAAAGACAGAAAATTTAGTAGAGTTGTTAGAATTGAAATTCATGAGGAATATGATGATCATCTAGTTTCCAAACTTAAAGATATATTGGATGTTGGTGACAAAAATTTATTTGAAGTAAAAAAGGAATCGATAATTGATTTAACATCATTAAATCAGATTATCAACTTTGAAGAGTTTTCTGAATTGTTATCTGAGAGAAAGAAACCTATACTTCCATTTGATTTTGATAATAAATCAGATAAAAATATTTTTGATATTTTATCAGAGAAAGATATTCTACTTCATCACCCCTATAATTCTTTTGATCCAGTTATTCAGTTTTTATATGAAGCTGCTGAGGATCCAAATGTTTTATCAATAAAGATTACTCTATACAGAACAGCAAAAAATTCAAGAGTAATTGATGCACTTTTAAAAGCTTCAGAAAATGGAAAACACGTTTCGGTCTTATTTGAGGCTAAAGCAAGATTTGATGAAGAAAATAATCTTAAGAATGGTTATAAATTAGAGAAATCTGGTTGCTATGTTATTTATGGAATAGGAGCATTAAAAACACATACTAAACTATTATTAGTGGTTAGAAGAGAGGGAAAAAAAGTTAAAAATTATGCACATTTAGGTACTGGAAATTATAATGAAACAACCTCAAAACTTTACACGGATTTAAGTCTAATGACATCCAAAAAAAAATACACAAAGGATGCTCTAGAGTTTTTTAATGTTATAACTGGTCATTCAATTCCTGACGATTATGAAAATTTAATTACCGCACCAATTTACATGCGAGATAAAATTCTTGAACTTATTGATAAAGAAATATTAAATGTTCAAAAAGGTAAAGAGGGTAAAATATGCATAAAAATTAATTCTCTTCAGGATAAACATGTAATTAACAAATTATATGAAGCAAGTAATAAAGGAGTTGTGATATATTTAATTGTAAGAGGAATCTGTTGTTTAAGACCTGAAAGAAAAAATCTCAGTGAAAACATTAAAGTCATTTCTATTATTGGTGAATATTTAGAACATAGTAGATTGTATTATTTTCATAATTCTGGTGATCCTGTAATATATTCAGGGAGTGCTGATGTAATGATTAGAAGTTTTAAAAGAAGAGTTGAGTCACTATTTAAAATCAATGATGAATTCATAAAAAAACAAGCAATTACAATTTTGAATTATAATCTAAGAGATAATAAAAATGCATATATATTGAATGAGGATGGAAGTTATGATAGGATAAAAAATAAAAGAAAACCTTTTTCTGTATTTAGTGAATTTTATAAGCTTGATAAAACTAAAATTGATAATTCTATTGTTCTTTAATTAAATAAATATTTAAATTCATAATAATGAGAAAATTAAAATTAGGTATGATTGGAGGAGGTGAGGGCTCTTTTATAGGAGCAATTCACCGAAACGCTGCACTTTTAGATAATTGCTATGAATTAACGGCCGGATCCTTTAGCTCAGATTATGAAAATTCTAAACTTACAGGAGAAAAACTTTTTTTAGATCCTTCAAGAATCTATAAAAACTATGAAGAAATGCTAGAGAAAGAATCAAACATATCTGAGAATCAAAGAATTGATGTAGTTTCAATTGTAACACCTAATCACTTACATTTTGATCCAGCAATTAAATCTTTAGAAAAAGGTTTACCTGTTATTATTGATAAACCCATGACTTTTGACACGGAACAGGCTAAGATACTACACGATAAGGTTGAAAAAACAAAAATTCCATTTGCAGTAACTCATACTTACACAGGATACCCTATGGTTAAACAAGCAAGAAGTTTAGTGCTAGATGGTAAAATTGGCAAAGTAAGAAAGGTAGCAGTTGAATACCCTCAAGGTTGGTTAAGTACGATGTTGGAAAAAGATAATAATAAACAGGCATCATGGAGGACAGATCCAAGTAAATCTGGAAAAGCTGGGAGTATGGGTGACATTGGTACTCATGCAGCGAACATGGTTGAGTATGTTACTGGAAAAAAAATTAAGAGATTGTTATCTAAAGTAAATGTTTTTGTAGAGGGAAGGTTACTAGAAGATGATGGTAATGTTTTAATTTCTCTTGAAGATAATATTGAAGGTAATTTGATGACAAGCCAAATAGCAACAGGAGAGGAGAATGATTTAAAAATTAGAGTCTGGGGAGATAAGGGAGGGATTGAGTGGAAGCACTCTACTCCAAATACTTTAATCCATAAATTAAGTGACGGACCAAATCAAATTCTTAGAGCAGGTGTTGATAATTCTTATTTATCTGATTTTGCACTGGCACATTGTAGAACACCATCAGGTCATCCTGAGGGATTTATTGAGGCTTTTGCAAATATTTATAGAAATTTTGCTTATTCTGTGGTAAACTTTATTGAGAAAAAAGATAATGATTCAATTTATGATTATCCTACTGTAGAAGATGGTTACAGAGGTATGAAATTTATTGATGCCGTAATTGAATCATCAAAAACCTCAGAATGGACTAACGTATAAACTATGAAAACAATTAAAGGACCTGCAATATTTTTAGCACAATTTATGGACGACGAAAAACCATTTAATAATATGGAAAATATTTGTAAATGGGTTTCAAAATTAGGATATAAGGGAGTACAAATTCCAACATGGGATCCTAGGTGCATTGATTTAGAGAAAGTTGCTGAAAGTAAAGATTTTGCGGATGAATATAAAGCAAAAATTAATTCATACGGAGTTGATATCACTGAGCTAAGTACACATCTTCAAGGACAACTTGTTGCTGTAAATCCTGCATATAATAAAATGTTTGATGGTTTTGCTCCGAAAGAATTTAGAAATGATCCTAAAAAGCGTACAGAGTGGGCAAAAAATCAATTAATTCTTGCTGCAAAAGCGTCTAAGAATTTAGGTATAAAAGTTCATGTGACTTTTTCTGGTGCATTAGTTTGGCCATATCTGTATCCGTGGCCTCAAAGACCTGATGGTTTAGTTCATACTGCTTTCAAAGAGCTTTCAAGGAGATGGCTTCCTATATTGAATGAATTTGATAGTAATGATGTTGATCTATGTTATGAAATACATCCAGGTGAAGACTTACATGATGGCTTAACTTTTGAAAAATTCTTAAAGTACACCAATAACCATTCAAGAGTTAAGATGCTTTATGATCCAAGTCATTTTATACTTCAACAACTAGATTATTTATCTCATATTGATATTTATCATGAATATATTAAAATGTTCCACGTCAAAGACGCTGAATTTAATTCGAATGGTAAAGCTGGTGTTTATGGAGGGTATGCTGATTGGAAAGATAGACCAGGACGTTTCAGATCATTAGGAGATGGTCAAATTGATTTTAAGTCAATCTTTTCAAAACTAACAAAATATGGATATGATGGTTGGGCAGTATTAGAGTGGGAATGTTGTATAAAAAGTAATATCCAGGGAGCTGAGGAAGGATCAAAGTTTATATCAGATCATATTATAAATGTATCAGAAAAACAATTTGATGATTTTGCCGACTCAGGTAGTAACAAAGAAGAATTAAACGAAATTTTAGGAATTGACTAAATCTTTTTTTTTAAATACAATAATTTTTCTTTGACTGCATTTAATTTTTCAATTATTTCATCATTACCGTTATAATTAATATTTATTTCTTTTTTGATAATTTTTTTTGCACCATCAATTGTAAATTTTTTGTTCTTTAGGAGGGATTGAATTGTTTTTAAAACATTTATGTCCTTTTCTGTAAATTTTCTAGAGCCTTTAGAGTTTTTCCTAGGGTTTAGTTCATCAAACTCTGTTTCCCAAAAACGTATTTGTGAAGTGGATAGATTTAAATTATTTGCTACTTCACCTATTGTGAAATATTTTTTTTTAATTTCTCTCTCCTTATATGGCATACTAGTATGTTGAACCTAGTGCTTGATTTTCAACGGAAGCAATCTTAATTACCTCCTCATATTGACTAGGTGTAAGATCATTGAAGAAAAAGTTTATTGGGTTTACTTTTTTTCCATTTTTATGAACTTCATAATGTAGGTGAGGAGCGGTTGATCTTCCTGAGTTACCACTATATGCAATTAATTCACCTCTTTTAACTTTTTGACCTCTTTTTATATTGAATTTATCTAAGTGGGCATATACTGTTCTGTACCCATTACCGTGATCTAGATAAATATGTTTACCAAACCCTCCAAATGAAGTTTTGACTACTACAGCTTTTCCATCAGCAGTTGCATATATAGGTGTTCCGACTTTTATTGAAAAGTCAAGCCCATAATGCATTCTTTTAACTTTTAAGAATGGATCAATTCTTCTGCCAAAACCAGAGGCAAGTCTTTTAAGATCTTTATTAGAAACTGGTTGAATAGCTGGTATTGCTGCAACTAATTCTTCCTTATTAACAGCCATATTATATAAATCATCATAAGATTTAGTTTGAATATAAAGTTTCCTCTTTAATTCATCTATTTTGGCATAGTTATCAATTAATAAATCTTCTCTTTCAAGATTTCCATCGAGTAAGTCTTTATATCTGTTTATACCTCCTATACCAACTTTTCTTACTGATTTAGGTATTGGTTCAGATTCAAAAATTATTCTATAAATATTATCATCTCTTTGTTCTAAATTCTCTAACATTTTGTAGGCAATGTTTACTTCCTTATTAAGTATTTCATAGTGTGTTTGTAACTCACTATTTTCTTTTTTTAGTTGGATAATTTTTGGTGACTCGAAGTAGGCGTCATAGATGCTGACTAGCCCTATACTCGTTATAAGAATTAAAGTAAGAAAACCGATAATATTAAGAAACTGTTCTTTTTTAGTCTTTTTGACTTTTTCAAATTTACAAGTTTCTGTATTGTAATAATATTTCTGTTTTCCCATAATTAGTAGAAAATAGCCTAATTTTATATTCTATATTTGCAAAAATAAAAATATTCATTGATTTATAACTCATATGGATACCAAAAAAATTAGACAGATATTTTTTGACTTTTTTAAAAATAAAGGTCATTCCATAATTGAATCAGCTCCTATCACAGTTAAAGATGATCCAACTTTAATGTTTACAAATGCAGGCATGAATCAATTTAAAGATATTTTTCTTGGAAATACTAAATCTAAAAATAAAAGAATTGCTAATACTCAAAAATGCTTGAGAGTAAGTGGTAAGCACAATGACCTTGAGGAAGTTGGTATTGATAAATACCATCACACCATGTTTGAGATGTTGGGAAACTGGTCTTTCGGAGATTATTTTAAAGAGGACGCAATAAAATGGGCATGGGAACTTTTGACCAAAGAATATAAATTAGACGAGTCAAGACTTTATGTTACAATTTTTGGAGGAGATAAGTCTGACAAGTTGTCTAGAGATTTAGAATCTTTAGAAATTTGGAAACAAATTGTACCTCAATCTAAAATAATTGATGGTTCTAAGAAAGATAACTTTTGGGAAATGGGAGAAACTGGTCCATGCGGTCCCTGCTCTGAGATACACATCGATTTGAGAGACCCTAAAGAGATTCAAGCAGTCCCTACCTCAAAACTTATAAATAAGGATCACCCTGAAGTAATTGAGATATGGAACTTAGTATTCATAGAATTCAATCGAAAAATTGATGGTTCCTTAGAGAATTTACCAGAAAAACATGTTGACACAGGGATGGGCTTAGAAAGACTTTCTATGGCTATAGATTCACTAACATCTACATATGATACTAATATTTTTAGGTCAATAATAAAATCATTAGAAAAAATTTCAGGAAAAAAGTATGGAGTAGAAAAAGAAATAAATATAGCATTTAGGGTAATTTGTGATCATATAAGGGCAATTGTATTAACTATATCGGACGGTGCTATACCATCAAATAATAAGGCAGGATATGTTATAAGGAGAATTTTAAGGAGAGCAGTAAGATATGGATACTCAACACTTCAATTGAAAGAACCTTTTCTTAATGAATTATCTCAATCAGTAATTGTAGAGTATAAAGATATTTTTAAAAATCTAAGTTCTCAGAGTGATTTTATAAAGGAGGTAATTCTAGAGGAAGAGAAGACTTTTTTATCAACTCTTGATAAAGGATTAAAGAAAATAAATGAATATGGAGAATCTTCTAAAAAGGTATCGGGAGAATTAGTTTTTGAGTTATATGATACGTATGGTTTTCCTATTGACCTAACTGAGCTTATTTTTAGAGAGAAGGGAATCAACATCGATAAAGAGAAATTTAATGAACTACTAGAAACTCAACGAAACAGATCAAGGAATGTAAGTAAAGCAATATCTGATGAATGGAAAATTCTAAAGAAAGGTAAAAAACTGACCTCATTTATTGGGTATGAGGAAGATAATTCACTATCTCAAATTATTATGTACAGAAAGGTCAGTGAGGATGAAAATACAAATTTTCATCTAGTCTTTGATAAGACCCCTTTTTATCCTGAGTCTGGGGGTCAAGTTGGAGATAAAGGTGTTATTTATGATGGTAATGAAAAAATAAGAGTTCTTGACACTTTTAAGGAAAATGATTTAGTTATACATCTTGCAGAAAAACTTCCTAGCTCGCTAGATGATAAAATTAAAATTGAGATTGATAAAAATAGGAGAGAGTTTATCTCTAAAAATCATTCTGCCACTCATTTGCTCCATTCGGCTTTAAGAGATACATTAGGTAATCATATTTCACAAAAGGGGTCACTAGTAAATGAAAAAATATTAAGGTTTGATTTTTCACATTTTTCTAAAATTGATGTTGATTCCTTAGAAAAAATAAGCGATATAGTTAACGACAAGATTTTTGAAAATATTAAAGTTAAAATTGAAAACAATGTCAACATTGAGGATGCTAAAAAGAAAGGTGCTACTGCTCTTTTTGGTGAAAAATATGGGGACAAGGTTAGGGTGGTAAGCATTGATGATAAGTTTTCTTTAGAACTGTGCGGAGGTACGCATGTAGGTAGTACTTCTGAGATAGGACAGTTTAAAATTCTTTCAGAATCCTCTATTTCATCTGGTGTAAGAAGAATTGAAGCATCAACATCTGTTGAGTCAGAAAGGATATCTAAATTGGATTCTAAGACAATTAGTGAACTTAAAAATTTATTAAAATCAAAAGATATTCTTGAATCAGTAAACTCCCTTATTACAAAGAATAAAGCTTTAGAAAAAGAAATTGATTTGAAAAATAATGAAAGGAAAAAACAAATTAAGTCTGAACTTAATTCTGCAGTATTAAAAATAAAAAATGTTAACCTTCTTATTAACGACTTTAAAGATGAGAAGATGAATTTTGTTAAACAAATCGCTTTTGAATTAGAAAAAGAGTTAAAAAATATGATTTTTCTTGGTACACTTTTAGACTCAAATAAACCGCTAATTTTAATAATGATTTCAAAAAATTTATTGGATGAATTAGATATTGATGCGAACGACATAATAAATAAGTTAGCAACTCATATTGAAGGATCAGGTGGGGGTCAAAAGTTTTTGGCGACTGCTGGTGGTAAAAATAAAGAGGGGATAAAAAAAGTAATAAATGAGGGTAGAATCATTTTAGAATCAATCTTAAACAAATAGTTTGTTTTATCGTTTTTAGATTAAAGCAAACAAATACTAATACATTATTTTATATGCAATTCCATAAAGCCTTCAATGTTCTATTTTTCATATCATTTTTGATATTTCTGTCTTGTGGTGAAAATCCGAGTAATGGAACTGAGAAGATAAAAATATCTGTTAAAATTGATGGTTCAGGAAATTATGATGAGGTAAGATTACAAAAGGTGAATTCTGATTATTCCATAGAATTAGTTGAATCTGCAAATTTTGTTGAAGATGAAATTGAGTTCAACATTTTTGTTTTTGAATCTACTTTATTCAGGCTCGATTTCATGGGATACACAAGTTTAGATCTTATTTTAGATAAATCAGACGTAGATATATTTGTCGATGATTCAAACTCTTTATTTGAATTTACTGTTAATGGTTCTGATGATACTGAAATTCTGAAATCTATTGAAAATAAGATCACAAATTATAGATCAGAGATTAGAGAACTTAATATAAATTTTGTTGAAGCCAGCCAGAACAGAGACTATGAGCTTGTAAATAGTATTCAATCTGAGTTTGATTTCAAAAAAAATCAGTTTGAACTTTCATTAAAAGATTATTTATCAAGTGCTAAAAGCTCTCTTGCAGTACTAGTCACTGCAGATTATCTTGATATAGAAGAAAATCTCATTTTTTGGGAAACTATATATAACAATTATACTGAGGAGTTTAAGGATAATTCTTACTTTAAAAATTTTGAGAATAAGCTGATTAAGATTAAATCTATCTCTATCGGGAGTGTAGCACCTGACATAATATTAAACGATACAAGTGGTGTACCAATTTCATTGGCCTCGTTAAGAGGAAAATATGTATTATTAGATTTTTGGGCAGCTTGGTGCAGACCATGTAGGGAAGAAAATCCTAATATTGTAGAAAATTACAATAATTATAAATCTTATGGATTTGATGTTTATCAGGTTTCATTAGATAGGACTAAAGAAGATTGGGTCAGAGGTATTAAACAAGATCAATTGCCATGGATCAACGTTTCTGATTTAAAATATTATCAGTCAGAGGCTGCAGAGTTATATAATGTAGACAGAATTCCTAGTGCTTTTCTATTAGATCCTGACGGCAAGATAATTGCCAAGCATACAGATTTAAGAGGTCCAAATCTCTCAAGAAAATTAGCTGAAATTTTTAATTAAATATTGATTTTAGCTCATCTGCTTCCTCAGGTTTCATTTTGCCTGCAAGTATTAGTCTTAGTTGCCTTCTCCTAAGGGCACCATCAAAAAGTTTTTTTTCCTCTTCTGAATTTGGTTTTACTTCAATTGATTTAACAGGTTTCCTTTTTTCATTTAAGGTAACGAAAGTAAAGAACGCACTATTGCTAATTACTGATTTTTGAGATTCGCTGTTTTGAGAGCTGACCTCAATAAAAATCTCCATAGATGTATTAAATACCCTTGTTATAAATGCAGTTATTGTAACTATATCGCCTTTAAAAATGGGAGACTTAAATGTAATATTATCAACTGAGGCAGTTACAGATATTTTTTTTGTGTTTTTGTTAGCACAAATAGCGGCAGCCATATCCATCCAATACATAAGTTTTCCTCCAAAAAGTGTATCTAAATTATTTGTATGGTTTGGTAGAACCATTTCACTGATTGATATTTTAGTGTCTTTGCAGTCTATGACTTTATCTTTCATTTTTTATTTTCTAAAGCAAATTTAACTTTTATGTTTGCATAGTAATTATAAAACACATTAAAAATGTTTACAGGAATTGTTGAGACAACTGGAGTTATAGAGGATTTAAATTACGACAAAGAAAATTTAAATTTAACTATACAGAGTAGTATTAGTCGAGATTTGAGGGTTGACGAAAGCGTATCTCATGACGGAGTATGTCTTACTGTTACACACAATTCGGACACATCTCATAAAACAACATTAGTACCAGAAACCATCAAAAAAAGCAGATTTTCAGATCTGGAAATAGGATCAAAAATAAATATTGAAAGAAGCTTAAAGATAAGTGATAGATTAGATGGACATATTGTCCAAGGTCATGTAGATGATGTTGCTGTTTGTAAAGAGGTAATTGACAATGGAAATAATTGGTTGTTTACTTTTGAAACTAATAATTATTTAAAATATGTTGTTGAGAAAGGAAGTATAACAATAAATGGAGTGAGTCTAACTTGTTTTGATGTAAAAGATAATCTCTTTTCAGTAGCAATTATTCCTCATACTTATTCCAAAACAAATTTTAGAAATATTTTAAAAAATCAAAAAGTAAATATTGAGTATGATATTCTTGGAAAGTATTTAGAAAGACTTAATAAGAATCAGACATAAGAAGAGTTTCAATGTCGTTTTTTATTTTTGATATTTCAGTCTTATCTGTACCATCGTATATGCCTCTAATTCTCCTTTTATTATCTACAAGTAAAAATGTACCACTATGTAAAAATCCACCTGGTTCTAATGAATCAGCCATTGCAGTCACCATGTAGCTTTTTTTCGCTGTTTCATGAATATATTCAATATCTCCTGTAACAAAGTGCCACTTTTTAGAATTTACACCAAGGTTTTTTGAGTACTTGTTAAGTATATCAACATTATCATATTCAGGGTTAACTGTATGTGATAGAAACTTTACGTTATTTTGATTTTCAAAGTGATCATAAATTTTTAATAAGTTTGATTTCATAATTGGACAAATAGTAGGACAGGTTGTAAAAAAGAAATCAGCAAGGTAAACATCATTTTGAAATGTATTATTTGATATTGTGTCTCCATCTTGATTTATGAATTTAAAATCACTTACAGTATGATCTACAGTGTCGGTTTTTAAAATACCGTTAATTTTTTTTTCGATTATTTTTTTTCTGCCGTATATCGGTAATTCTTCTACTTTTGAATTACACGACAATAATAAAAATGTGAGAAAGTAAACAGTTTTTTTCACTTTAATAATTTGTATGTAGTACGATAAATAATTAGTGAAGTTAGAAAACCCATAAATAGTCCAACTACTACATCACCAAAGTAATGAACACCCAAATAAATTCTACTGTATCCAACTAATATGCTCCATGCAAATAAAAATTGTATTCTTTTTTTAGTAATAAAATAAAATATTGTTGCTAATGAAAAGGTCGTCGAGGAATGAGATGATGCGAAGCCATATTTTTTCCCACATCCTGATACAATGTCAATTATTCCTACTAATTCAGGATTATTACATGGTCTCAACCTTTCAAAATATGGTTTCATTAGCGAGGAAGTAATAAAATCAGAAATTATAACTGCTAAAACACTAATAACAATAAGTTTTAAAAATATTTTTTTCTCATTTGTGTAGAGAAAATATATTAAATACATGTAGAGAGGTATCCAAACATATTTATTACTAAAAAGAATCATTACATAATCAATGTATTCTGAAGAAAAACTGTTGATCAATAATGTAATCTGTTTATCAATCTTAACTATGTATTCAAACAATATATTTAAATTTATTTAATGCTTCCAAAATCTAAAATTAAAGTTGTTCAATCACTTAAACATAAAAAGAATAGAATAAATTCCAATTTATTTCTTGTTGAGGGGATTAAAAGCTTTGACGAACTTTTAAAATCAAATTATAAAATTGAGTTCACAATTATTTCAAAAGAAACTCTTGCTAATAATAAACATTACAAAAATCTAAAAGATTTATATGTAGTATCTGCTGCCGAAATAAATAAACTTAGTGGTCTTAAAAATAATAAATCATTAGTATCAGTTGTCCACAAAAAAAATCAAAAAAAGGAATCTATTGATTTTTCCAATCTCATAATCGCACTTGATTCAGTAAATGACCCCGGAAATCTTGGAACAATAATTAGAATAGCAGATTGGTTTAATATTAAAAGTATTATCTGTTCAAAAAACACTGTAGACTTATACAATTCGAAGGTAATACAATCTTCAATGGGTTCATTTTCAAGAGTGGACGTATTTTATGATAATCTAGAAGATGTTTTAGATAGTAAAGATATTTCTGTTTTTGGTACATCAACAGATGGAGTAGATATCAATAAGTTTGAAAAACCTGATAAGGGAATAATTTTATTTGGAAGTGAATCTCAGGGTGTTAGTGAGCATTTAAAAAAATATGTTGATAAGTGGATATCCATTAAAAAAAATGGAGCTGCTGAGTCTTTAAACGTTTCTGTTTCAGTCGGAATTATTTTACATAAACTGACCTAGGAATATTCTTCCTTTTTCTTAAACCAAGGTATTTGGAATACTACTAGATATGAAATAATCAAAGAAGCTATTATTGGGAGATAACTTTTTTGATAATCGTTCTGAAGAATACCAGATTCGTCAACAAAGGATTTTACATTATTTTCAATTAGAACAGTTTCTATGTAGACAAATAATGTCCCAAGAAGGAAGAATAATACTGTAAATCCAATAGTTCTGTAAATTAATCTTAGGTAAAGTTTCATATGCGAATTTAGATAATTAACTAATTAACTCAAAAGAGCATTACTTTTTGCTTTTTCAGCAAGTTGTTTTCCTAAGTATTTATCTATGAGGTAGTGTGAGAGGTAAATAGCAGGAGTTATCATAATTGCTACACTAAATTTAAATATATAGTTATCTGTGCCAACATTAAAAACTTGTGAAATTGACCATGATTTTCCTTCAGGAGCTAGAAAATAAAATGCAATTAAAAGTACAACAAAACTATCAATTAACTGCGAAACCACGGTTGATCCGGTAGCACGTAACCAAATAAATTTTCCACTTGTAATTTTCTTTATTTTTTGAAATACAAATACATCTAGTAGTTGAGCAATAAGAAATGCAACAATAGATCCAATGATTATTCCTATGCTTTGAAGGAAAATTGTATTATACGCATAATTAACATTAAAAATGTTCCCTTGATCATCAAATTTATTGATGTTTAACCAATATGAATTTGGTGTAAGCTTGGTTGAGAGAAAAATTATAATAAAAGAATAGGAAATTAATAATATAGTAAAGTAGCTTATTTTTTTGACTCCTTTCTTCCCAAAATACTCGTTAATAATATCTGTCGTAATGAAGACAACAGGCCATATTAAAACCCCTACAGATAGATTAAAATCTTTAATAAAGGAAAAGTCAAAAATTTTAGTACCTAAAATTTCAGCTAGTATAGCGTTTGTGACAAAAATACCAGAAAGAAAAATAAATATGTTATTAAGCTTTTTTTCCTCCTCAACATTTAGTTTTTGCATTGCTGGAGAATTTATTGCATCCCTCTCTCAATTTCATCAAGCTGAATTGAGTCTATAGATTCTTGACGTGTAGGTAAGATTTCAAGAACAGTATCTAATTTAGATATTTTTAAAATTTTTTCAATATGCTTATTAACATTACAAATTATGAAAGAGGCTTGTTTTTCTTGAAATGTTCTGTTTCCAACAAGCATTGCACTTAGCCCTGAGGAATCCATAAACTTTACATTTTTTAGGTCAAGAATTATATTCTTTGCTCCTTCAACCTCGTAAGTTATTAGATCAGCCTTTAGAGTAGGTGCTACTACAGAGTCGATTTTCTCATCTTTAGGGGTGAGAATGTAATAAAGATCATTTTTTTCTATTTCATATTTCATATCGCAATATTAATATTCGATTCTATATCATTCAACATATTATCGGTATTTCTTTTTATAAACTTCTCACCAATAATGTTTTCGTAGAGTTCTATATATCGCTGTGATATTAATTTTACCCTCTTATCATCCATAATTGGAATTTTTTGTCCTTCTTTTCCTTGAAATCCATTTTCTATTAACCATTCTCTAACAAATTCTTTAGATAATTGTTTCTGATTTTTATTCTGATCTTGAAGTTCTTGATATGTGTCTGAATAGAAATATCGAGACGAATCAGGTGTATGTATTTCGTCAACTAGGTAAATTTTATTTTCAATTTTTCCAAATTCGTATTTTGTATCTACTAAAATCAAATTTTTGGATTTTGCATATTCTGTTCCCCTCTCAAATAATTCTCTAGTATACTTTTCAAGCTTAACATATTCTTTTTCTTCAACTAAACCTCTAGAAATTATTTCATCTCTAGATATATCTTCGTCATGACCAATTTTTGCTTTGGTGGTTGGAGTTATGATTGGGCTTGAAAATTTGTCATGTTCTTTCATTCCGTTTGGCATACTAACACCACAAATAGTTCTCTCACCTGATTTATATAGTCTCCAAGCATGTCCAGTTAGATATCCTCTAATTACCATTTCAACTGGATAGGTTTTACAACTTTTTCCAATTGTCACATTAGGGTCTGGTATCTTCTCAATCCAGTTAGGTACAATATCCTCGGTCATCTTTAAAAACTTCTCAGCAATTTGATTAAGAATTTGCCCTTTGAAAGGTATAGCTCTAGGTAGAACAACGTCAAAAGCACTAATTCTATCAGTAACAACCATAACTAATTTATCTTTGAAATAGTAAACATCTCTTACTTTGCCCTCATACTTTTTTATGAGAGATTCAAATTTAAAATCTGTATTTTTTATAGCTTGATCCAATATTACCAATCAGGTTTAGTACTATCCTTTTTCTTATTAGGTTTCCTTTTTAATTGTTGAATATACTGAAATTCATTGTTATTTAAAGCATTGAGAATCATCTCTGCTTTCTTTTTTGACATATTAATTTTTTTAAGCTTTTCTTCTAGGGACTCATTATCAGAGTTTTCACTATTCTTTTGTTCATTTTTATCTTCCTGCGGTTCATTTTTTTCTTTTTCTTGCTCATCCTTATTTCCCTTTTCATCATTTTTTTTATTTTCTGAATTTTCTTTTTTATCCTCTTTTTTGTCCTCTTTGTTATTTTTCTCGTTAGGGTTTTCTTGCTTATTTTCTTTCTGTTTTTGAATTTTTTTCTTAACTAATTCATAATTAAACTTTGAATCAATATTATTATTATCACTTATAATTGACTCTTTATAGAAATCTAGTGCTTCCTCTAGTTTATTTCTACTTTCATTAATATTTCCAATTTGCTGGAGAGCTATAGATTTTATTTTGTTATTATTGGTGATGGTAGCATATGTGTAGTTTTCTAATGCTTTAGCTGTGTCATTGCTAAGAAAATGGGAATGAGCTAAGTTTAAATATATTTTTTCGTTTGTTACATCAAACGAATCAATTAATATTTTATAGTTAGCAATTGATTTACCATACTCCTTATTTTTGAAATAAATCTCTGCCTCTTTTGTCAGTCGATTGATTTCGTCAATATTATTAATATTCAACAAAATTATAATAATGAATTTAATGATCATAGAGATATAATTTTTGACACAAAAATAAAATCAATAGCAACTAAAACTAATGCACTTAGTAGAAAATAGAAATATTTATTTTCTGAAATGTTTGATGTTTGCTGATCGATAACATCCCCTTTAATATTTTTAATTTCAGTAATCATCTGATTTATTTCATTTTTATTTTTTGATATTTCATAGTATTTGCCTCCTGTTTTATCAGCTGTCTCTCTCAGTGAGCTAGAATTGAGTTTAGTTATTACATCATTTCCTTCATTATCTTTCTTGAAATTTCCAAAATCATCAAGAATTTTAGTTCCTTCATCAGTTCCAATTCCAACACTAAATAATTTTAGTGAGTTTTCTTTTATTTTCTCAATGGATTGGTCAGTATCTTCTCCAAAGTCTTCTCCATCTGAGAAAAGTATAATTATTTTTGACTTGAAATCATTATCTCCTGAATTTTCATCTTGAAGTTTAGATAATCCTAACTCAAGCGGTGGACCAAAATCTGTACCGCTATTTGGAACTAGTCCTGTATTTAAGGTTTCTACGAACAGGTTTAAAGCATTCTTGTCATATGTTAGTGGACACTGAACAAAAGCTTCTCCAGAGAACATAATTATTCCTATTCTGTCTCCACTGAATTCATCAACTATTTTTTTAATTTCAAATTTTACTTTTTCTATTCTTGAAGGTTGAATGTCATTTGCATTCATAGATTCAGAGAGGTCGACAGCAATCATTATATCTTTACCAACTACCTCAACTTTTTCTTCTTTTATACCAAAATTTGGACCAAGGAGAGAAATAATAAGTAAAGTAAAGAAAGTGACCCTTAGAATAAATTTTATAAAGACAGCATTTAGGTTTACTTTAATTTGCTGATTTATTTTATATATCCTTACTAGATATAGAAAGTAGAACATTAAAAAAAGAGATACCAAAGAAAGCTCAAATATTCCTATGTCTTCCTGAAAATTCATAGGTAAAATTATTAAATAGAATCCTTATTATTAAAATTAAAATATTGATTTAACCCTTTTTCACAAATAGAAAAATTGATAAAAGTTTATATGATATTATGGAATTTTTATATTTGCGATCACTATTGGAGAGGTGGGTGAGTGGCTTAAACCAGCAGTTTGCTAAACTGTCGTACGTAATTACGCGTACCGGGGGTTCGAATCCCCCTCTCTCCGCTCAAAATTTAATCGTTTAACATTTTCTCCTCTTTTATCGTTTTATCGTCAGAGTAAGATTTTATGCTAAAAATTGCCTTTGAAAATGATTATGTCTATCCACTTGAGAAAAACCATAGATTCCCTATGGTCAAGTACGAATTAATTCCAGAACAGCTCCTAAGAGAAGGTACATGTACTGATGAGAATTTTTTTATTCCAAAATTGGTTTCAGATGACCATGTTTTACTTACCCATGAGAAATCTTACTTTAGTAGGCTCTGTGAACTCAGTTTATCAAAAAAAGAACAAAGACCTATTGGTTTTCCAATGAGTAAAGAACTTGTGACAAGAGAAAAAAAAATTGTTGGTGGAACTATTGAGTGCTGTAATTTTTCTATGAGTTATGGGGTTTCTATGAATATTGCAGGAGGAACTCACCATGCCTTCCACAACAGGGGTGAAGCATTCTGCATGCTGAATGACCAGGCGGTTGCAGCAAATGTCTTAATTCATGAAATTAATTATGTGAATAAAGTACTTATTATTGATCTTGATGTACACCAAGGAAATGGAACAGCGTCTATATTTAATGATCAAGAAAAAGTATTTACTTTATCATTTCATGGAAAAAATAATTATCCTTTCAGAAAAGAAGAAAGTGATTTTGATTTAGAGTTTGAAGATAATACCAATGATTCTATGTATTTGGAAAAACTAAAAAAGCATCTTCCTCAAATCATTCAAAAATTTGAACCTGATTTTATTTTCTATTTATCAGGTGTTGACGTGCTTAGTAATGATAAGCTTGGAAAACTTGGTCTCTCCCTTGAGGGATGTAAAGAGAGGGACAATTATGTCCTAAGATTATGTAAAGAAAATAATATCCCGTTACAGATAAGTATGGGGGGAGGTTACTCATCTAATTTGAGAGACATAATTGAGGCACATGCAAATACTTTTCGATTAGCTCAAGAAATTTTCTTTTAATAAAAATTTTACTGACTGATATTTTGATTGTAAAATTAATTTTTTACTTTGAAGCATTAACAAAATTTATTTTTATGAGAAATTATATAATACTATTAATATCAGCCTTCTTATTTTCATGTGGAGGCCCTCAAGGAATTATTATTTCTGAAGAGGACAAAGCTACTTTTGAAAGAAACTATAAAGCATTTGAAAAGCACCACTTAGGTGGTATAATAAATAATGATATGGACTTGTTTTTAGAACTTTATTCTGATACACTGAAGTGGAGTGGTCCTAACAATTATGATGGTACTTATCAGACAAAAGCTGATTTAGCTGCAGCTGCAGAGCTGTACATGAATACATTTACAGATTTTTCTTTTGATCCAGGAGGTGTTGGTCCAGATAACACAGGAGCCTACTGGGGAGGATCTTTATACTCTGACAAAGATGAGCAAACTACTGATCCAAGTGGAGTTAGAATATATGGGATATGGAGCGCTACTCATAAGGAGTCTGGAGCACCCATTAATCTTAAATTTTACATTATTCAGCAATTTAACGAAGCTGGTAAAGTAGTTATGTTAAATGAATGGTTTGATGTTTCTTCAATGGAAGGACAGATTCAGGATTATCTTGAGAAAAATTCGTAAGAAAGAACTATAAGTTAGAAAAAAGCCCCAATGTTTGGGGCTTTTTTTTTTAAGTATTAAGAGAAAATTATTCAGTAGTTATGTACTTTAAATTCTCGAAAGTAAAGTCATGAACTATTGTAGTCTCTCCTCTTTCTTTACCAAACTTCTGCATTGCGTCAGGATACTTGGTCTCAAGTTTATGTAATAACTGAAGATGATCATCTAGATCTTTTCCAGATACTAATACCCAGTGAGTAGCGCCATTAGGCTGATTAATGTCGTAAGTTCCAAAACCATTAAATCTTCCACTAAACACTTCTGGAACAGATTCAATAAACTCTTTATGAGCTTTCTGAAACGCAGCTGGGTCTTCAGGAGTAATGTCCCATATGTGGATATATGGAGTTTCTCTCATATCACCCTCTACCCAGTTGATCATTCTTCCCGAATAAGACATTCCCCACTCTTCTACATATCCTCTTAACTGGCTTCTGAAATTAGATTGTTCATACTCCGATAATTCACCATCTACCATACCATTTTTACCTAGTTCCCACAACCAAACAATTCTGTGAGTCATTCCTTTTGGTCTCCCATGTCTTAATTTTTCTAAAACAACTCCACCAGACTTTCTTTTGTTGTCAGTATAGTATGTCTCAATAAGGTTTCCAATTTGCCACTCTGAATTCTCTTCAGCTCTAACATAAACAACGTTATATGCCATCTGTTGAGCAAATACATCAGTACCAAATAACATCAGTACAACTAATAATAATTTATTCATAATTAATTTTTTTAGATTTAAAAAAAGATTTCTAATCTACTTAATTTTTTTTTAAAATGATTTTTTTAAAAAAGTTCTTTCATTAAAATAATATTTATTACTTGTCATATATTTTCTTTTTGTATTTATTTGAGCTTCGTTGGTTTTTTAAATATAATATTTAAAAAATTATACAACATTTAACCATCCTTCATACAATTTAAAATATAATAATTGAGATTTTTATTTATATCTTTTATTTACATATTGGCTCAAAATGTGTATTCTCAATCAATACTTCCATCATTTTCCGCAATTCATAATAAGAAAACAAATTGGTCTCCCTTAAATGTGACTGCTTCGGGTTGGGTTGATGCAAG